>ERZ780208.64-NODE-64-length-109890-cov-6.232121_pt1 | contig 109890 bp, 80 predicted proteins | sample MGYA00511167_ERZ780208 | MGnify/ENA primary metagenome ERZ780208 (study PRJEB29588, sample SAMEA2159202) | human gut metagenome | biome: human gut; feature: human-associated habitat; material: faeces | place: Denmark | collected 2008/2010 ...
TTCAGAACGTCGTGAGACAGTTCGGTCCCTATCTGTCGTGGGCGTAGGATATTTGCAAGGAGCTGTCCCTAGTACGAGAGGACCGGGATGGACGCACCTCTGGTGCACCAGTTGTCACGCCAGTGGCACAGCTGGGCAGCTATGTGCGGAACGGATAAACGCTGAAGGCATCTAAGCGTGAAGCCGCCCTTAAGATAAGATATCCCTTCTGTTTACAGAGTAAGACCCCTTGAAGACTACAAGGTTGATAGGCTCAAAGTGTAAGCACGGTGACGTGTTTAGCTAGCGAGTACTAATCGGTCGAGGGCTTAACCTTATTGGTTATGACTACTCCTTTTAACCAACAGCTTTTTCATTATTCAATTTTGAGGATTCGTTCCTCTTCACTTAGTCGGTGGCGTTTGAGTTGAGGTCACACCTGTTCCCATGCCGAACACAGTAGTTAAGCTCTTCTTCGCCGAAAATACTTGGATGGTAACGTCCCGGTAAGATAGGGTGCTGCCGACACCTTACTAAACAGAGAAGATAATGTTCTTCTCTGTTTAGTCATATTCCTCCTTAGCTCAGTCGGTAGAGCATTCGGCTGTTAACCGAAGGGTCGTTGGTTCGAGTCCAACAGGGGGAGCCAGAGAGCTGTAGCTTTTGCTATGGCTCTTTTTTGTATATATGATTTAGTATTGCAGTTTGTAAATGTAATGTATGGATACAGTGCTTTCGTATGCTTACACTAATGTAGGTGTATGGAAGCACTATTTGTCTAAAAAAACACAGCACACGTTATGAGTGCTGTGATGAGGGAGCTGTTCGATAAATGGGAAACTTTTTATGGATTGTCTTTGATTTCAATTTCTACTGAATAATCAACATCTTTTGAGTTGAGGTCTGTAAGCAGAATAGTATTATTATCAAAAGGAACTATTTCAATGTTGCCTTTTCTTTTGCATTTATCAATAAGTAAAAATTTCTTTCCATTTTGGTCTGTACAAACAGCATATAACAGCTTAGGCACTTTGAGTTCATAAACTAAATTCGTAATATACGGCTGTACCCATTCTTCATTTCTTTCAGAAATTCTGATACGTAATTCTTTTGATTCATCGCTGATGCGTTGTTCAAAATTCTGCTGCATATATATTTTTTTGAATTTTTTGTTGTTATAATAATCCATAATCAATACATATGGCAGGAGCCACAAACCATAATCAATGAAGCCCAGAAAAGCTAACCATTTAATAGGAGAGAAGAGAAATGCAACAGCAAGAATAAACCCACCGAAAAATGGAAATCCAGATATGTGTTTTTTGCTTTTTTTGCTTTGATATAATGCGGCATATGTAACAGCTATCAAAAATACTCCGATTATTCCAAGCGTTATAGTCATGAGCCATTCTTGCATAACAGTTTTTCCTTTCTGAAAAATTCAAATAATAGTGCTGCGATAAGTGATCTGCTCGACAAATTGGAATTTAAATCATTTTTTATATGGTCTATAATGCGGATTTTCGGAATTATTTTTCCAAAATGTCTCTATACCATATTCTCTAATTTGTTGATTACCCTCCAGCCACTGCCTGTATACTATTTCTTCAAAAATTCCCTGCGTTTTTTTGCACGGAAACTCATTGCACTCTCCACAAAAATCAACGCCATGGTTCTTTGTGCACTCAAGCAAAAAACACCCTTCGATGCTGCATCCATTATGTTCTGTGCTGCGGCAACCTGAACAAGAAGCACCCGCATATATGCTAAGTACTCCCTCAAAGTTGTTATAGCTTTCTACGGCGTCGGGCATATGTACCTCATAAAATTCTTTTATACCCTCTAAATATTTTAATAATGTTTTAGCCGACACACAAATTATACCATCATTATACGCCGAACAAGTGTGGCACATTAAAGAACATGGTGCAACCTTTTTAATAATTTCACTTTTTTCATTTTTCTGTATTCCTCCACTAAATCCCGATTGAGATTTCACCTGTTTTAAGAGATTTAATTTCATATGTGAAAGCACTGGTATCATTGCATCTTTCCATAATCCGCTAAATCATTTATCACTTAAAATTTATTATTCATAGTTTATAATCTACCTTTCCACGAAAAGCACCAACATATCATAGAACATTGATGCCTTTCGCTTTTTGTTTTCTTCCGGTGTTTTTAGTTATTTACAATATAATGTTTGGCTTGAGCATTCCACATCTCTGAATACCTGCCCTTGATTTTAACTAATTCATCATGCGTTCCCACCTGTACTATCTCACCGCCATCCATAACGATTACTTTGTCGCAGAATTTACATGAATAAAGCCTATGACTTATAAATATCGTCGTTTTATCCTGCGATAAATCATTCATCTTTGTAAAAATCTCATACTCTGCAAACGGATCTAGTGCTGCTGTTGGCTCATCAAGTATAATCAAAGCCGCATCTTTATAAATGCCTCGCGCCATGGCTATCTTCTGTGCCTCACCACCAGACAGTTCCACGCCATCATCATCGTAATCCTTAAACAACGATTGCTCTAGTTCCTCAGGGTACTTCTCAATCTTTTCCCTGATTCCGACTGTTTCCAACGCTTTCCAAACTTTGGATTCGTCATATAATTTGCCTGCTGAAATATTGTTACCTATCGGCAGAGCCAGCAGGCTGAAATCCTGAAATACAGCCGACAGCCACTTTCCAAATTCATTTCTATTTCGTGCTGTTACCACTGTATCGTTAATCTTAATAGAACCTTTTGTAACATCGTACAATCCGCATATCAGCTTTACCAAAGTTGTCTTGCCCGAACCGTTGGCTCCAACTATTGCGACTTTTTGTCCGTTTTCTATGAAAAGAGACACATTTTTAAGTGCATAATTCTTAGAGCCCGGATACTTAAACGATACATTATCAATATTCACCTGTGCATAATTACAATCAACAGATTTATCTGCAGCACCGGTTTCTTCTTCCAAAGAAACATAATCGAAGTATCTTAGCAAATGCTCATTATTATTCCTAAGGTCAGTAAATGTCATCGCAAAATCTGTCAGTGCCTTGATAAGCATTGTAACAGCAGAATATGTAAGCAATACATTACCTATTCCTATACTGCCATTTATCGCCTTAGCACCAACAAGGATATAGACAAATCCGCCTGTAAGGGCACTTAACAAGAGCATGATTCCGTTATTTTTGCTCGAAGCATCTTTTTCTCTCTTATCACCCTCTGCAAACGGAATATAACACTTATCCAAGACCTCGTCCAAAATCAGATTTTTCTGAGCATACAGACGAACATCCTGAGCTGACTTATCGTCAGAAAGGTATTCCAGCTTGTAATAGTCTGCATACCGATTGTATCTGGCACCGTTTTTGAATACATCAAAAGAAACATCAAATATTTTGCTCGTCATTTTCGATGATACGGCTGCAGAAATGATAATAATAACTGTCAACGCCAAATATCCCCAGACAGAATTTGCAAATCCAAACAAAGTGTTGTCAAATCCCAGTGTAGTTCCCTTAACACCTGCATTAAATGCCAACAGCACAATCGCAGTCGCTGCTGAAAACAAAGCCTTAAAGATTATTTCACAGTCCCAGTAAAGACTTCCCATGCCTGCACCTGAACAACTTATGCTGCCAGATACTTCATCACGCAATTCTCTAATCTTTTCATTTTCCAAAAGACTGAATTTCATAGCATTTGCTTTCTCATTAAGTCTAATCTCATGTGCCGGAAACAATTGGTTATAACCAACCGAAATCCGTTTATTGATAACTGCCGATACTATCGTAAGTATCAATGTCAGCATAATTGCAACAGTTACACTCACAGTCAATACCCATACCCGCTGCTGCGAACTGAGCTCACTTATAACTACAGATGTCATGCAGATACCAATATACGGTATTAGCATGGTTATCGCAGAATATACGAACAACAATTTAAGCTGTCCCGGAAGAAATATCTCAAATTCATTCATTCCGCGATGAATCAATTTAATGTCATCTAAGAGGGTTCTGCCGTTCTTTTTCATATTGCTGACACCCCCTCCTGATAATACCTGCTCTGTATCATATACATGTCATGATACAGACCACCCTTATCCATAAGCTCATCATGTGTGCCGGCTTCTCTGATTTTGCCGCCATCAATAAGTATTATCCTGTCACAGAACCTTGTAGAGGACAGTCTGTGAGAAATAAAAAAAGCCGTTTTGTTCTTAGATAACTCGTTATATTGCAGATAAACATTCTGCTCCGCAATTGGATCCATTGCGGCTGTAGGCTCATCAAGAATCAAAACAGGAGATTCCTTATAAATTGCTCGTGCCAACAAGAGTTTTTGAACTTCACCTCCTGAAAATTCCGTTCCATTTTCAGTGATATGCCTTACTAACGGTGTCTCTAGTCCCATTTCCAATGAAGCAATCTTATCCTCAAGTCCTACAAGAGTTACAATGCGAGCCAGCCTTTCTTCATCAACTGCTTTATCATTCATGACAATATTTCTCTTAATACTGACAGGCAACAGCACAGATTCCTGAAAAACTGCGGATATTGCCTTTGAGCAATCTTCCCAGGCAACAGATGAAATCGGGATTCCGTCAATCAATATCTGCCCGGCTGACGGATGCAGCAAACCACATAACAATTTGATAAGTGTAGTCTTTCCGGCTCCATTGGAACCAACCATAGCAATCTTCTCACCCGGTTTCACTTTTAATGATACATTATCTAACACATCATTCTTACCGTCATAAGAAAACGAAACATTATCCAGTTCTATGCTCGGAGCACCGGAAAGTTCCAATTTCTCCTCAGAACCAATCTTTCCGTCCGGCAAACTAAGAAACTGTCTGAAATCAGTTACATTATTATCACTTTCTCTAAATGCACCAACCCCTGTCGTTATCTGCGCTAACCACTCACCAAGACCATTTACTGCGGCTGCATACAGTGCGAAGCTACCAATAGTAATGTCACCTTTAAGAGTAAGCCATATCAATATCAGATATACTAAACCATCTCTCAACAAGACAACTATACCGTTGACGATAAGAACAAACAGTTGATAGTTTTGAACCTTGTCATCTACTATTTTCTTATCAAGCCTTGCCATTCCAGCCATCTGACTAATCCACTCTCTCATGGAATATACTCTGATGTCCTTAGCTATGCTTAAACCTCTGGTGCTATAAGCAAAATAATTCATTTTTCGTTCTGCTTTTGCAGCATCGTCCTTCAGCATCTGTTTTTTCTTCTCTGCATAAAGAGTCACAACCATATTTACTGCATATGCTGTGATAAGAGCAGCAAGGACAAGAGGATGAACATATATGAGCATCACACCATATATAATAAAGCCGATAAAACTCGTTAATAATTCCAACAATCTTGGAATATATGTACCTATGCCCCATCTGGTTGTTCCCTCAAGTGTCATTCTCGCCTTGCTCGCAGACTGCTTTCCAAGCTCTGATGTAAATACTTCGTAATCCATGGTTGACACTTTCTCAATCCACAATTTGTTGAGCTGTATCAGTACGAATGAATTCATATTGTGCTCCATCGTATTCTTTACCAACAGTTCGACAATAGACGAGACAGCAATAACAACCGTTACGATAATAATATTTATCAAGAATGTATATTCACTTCTAAAACTTTCAAGCGAATCAATCACAAGTTTAGGAATAAATATCGAAGCCACGGATTTTATAATCCCGGCTGGCACTAAAAACAACGATAAAATAAATCCTAACTTATTATAAATGAAACTCTCTTTACAATAAAAATAAAAATTGTTTAAAATTCCGTACTTTCTGCTATGTATCTGCAAATATTTTTTTGCAATATTATCCTGAAATATCATGGTATTCTCCTTATTAAATAGTTTATTGCACCATTCTCTGCATAAAACTACTTAACATAGTTTCATGCCATTAGATATTTCTAATACGCCAAAATACCACCATAATTGTACCTCACTTTCAATCTAAATCCGTCATTAGTTACAATTTATTATAACAAACTATGTATAGGTCCACAACCAAAATACTATAAAACCTCATCCTGAACTTAAGCTTTCCACTTTGTTCTTTCTGTTTCTCTTTAAAAAAACATATCCCACCAGACATGCAATAATCTCTGTTATTGGAAATGCCCACCAGATCAGCGAAACTCCCATCTAACCGCTTCTGACAAAAATTTAAAAAATGCCTGACAATGGTAATATAACCACACGTTGTCTGTGCAATGAAATCACCAGCGATTCCATATCACCGTCCAATGCCAAATCCCCCTGATATGCTACATTGATTCCAGCAAAAATAAAACTGATGGAAATAATTCTCATTGCTCCGATAAAATATTCTCTTGACTGCCCCGCATTAAATAAAGTTGCAAAAGCAATAATCGGAGGAATCGCATCTCTAAATCCAAAGGCAAGAAACAGCACAAACTGCTGCACTTTATACAATCCGTATTCAATCTGTGCAAACGAACTGAACTTCAAAATCAAATTCATCACGTAAACCATGATAGACATAAGTTCCTGTGCAATAATTGCAGGAAGTCCAATCGCATATATTTCTCTAATAATCCTGCCATTCGGTTTCATAAACTTTACACTATGCTCAAATTCCTTATTTAATTTTATATGGAATATAAACAACAATGCCGCAGATGCAATTTGCCTACTTCAAATCAAAAAGAAACCTCTCATAATCTTTTACATGGTAGCGTATATTTTTGCAACCTTTTTGCACAATGGTGTGTCCCTCCGCTTCTAATTTTTCCTTTTGTACTTCAATACCGTTTGGATATTTTTTATTGAATTCCCCATTTGCTTTCAATGTTCTCCAATAAGGTGTTTCATCATCTGTATGCTGATAACTTGCCCACGCTGCAATAGCAACAAAAATTCCTGCTGTAATAGACTCTGTAAAATCAGCGCCATTTAACTGTGCAAAGTATTCTCGTATCTTCCCAACAGTAATTACTTTTCCATACCTCATATTACTCCTTTCCACTTCTAGACATCATGTCCAAAAGCGATAAAAAAGACAGTTACAAATCTCTTGACTCATAACTGCCCTGACGCTGTTATTTTCAAAATTACTTTTAAAAGCAAGTTACCAATTTCTAATTTTACATGCTCCTAGCTTAATTAAGTCACTATACTTTTCTTTATGTAACATTTCTTCAAATTTTTCCCGTATATTCACTGTTCTTGAATCAATATTCCTTGTATTAAACAGATTGATAATGAACTGCTCAATAACTTTATCATCTAAAGTCTGAATTTCACTTTCCCCTAATTTATAAAGAATGTAATAGTAAAAGATACTATGTTCTCCTATATTTTCCTCATTTATCTTTATTTCATCACTTCCAATATTCTCCTCAACAAATCTTTTTAGTCCTCTCTTATGAATAACATCTTTATTTAATAAATCTTGTAATTGATTTAGCACAAAAGCAACCACATTTTGATTACCACCATGAATTCCTTCCACTCCTTTATCCAATATCTGAAGAATATCCAAAATAAAGAGATTATAGTCGGTGTGTTGATTTTGAGGCATCATCACATGACATTGCAATCCATCAATTTCTTGCGCAGTAAACTCATCACTCTCACTCATCCCATTAATCATGTCCAGAACAATATCATTATAATCATGAACACATAAGCATTCTCGCTCCCTATTTCCCGAACCATCAATATTAATTTTTTGCAATATGCAATTATTTTTACAAAATGTTGGTATGTGACTACATACCTTTATATCATATACTGCAACTCCAAAAATATCCACTAATACACTAATGCCACCTTGATTATCAATATAAGCTAACATAGCATGACTTCCATCATGACAAAATTCACTAAATTTGTCGAGCAGCAATTTATCTGTGACCATTTTTACAACTTGGTCATTGCCACCATCTAGAATATAAGCTATTATATCTGAAAAATCCTCGTATTTATCTTCCACTTTATTTTTTAGACAATACCATTCATATGCGATTTTCGCCACTTGCCTGTGCATCGCTTCACTAAAAAAGACCTCATATTTAAGTGGAATATGTGATTCTATCACTTGAGAATTTATATCTATTTGTTCAATGTCACCTTTATTAGTCTTTTTTGATTTTGCTATCTGTTCAATCTTTTCATACGGTCCAAATGCTGACTCCTTATTCTCGCTCCACAGAATTTTCTTGTTTATAAAATCATGCTCTTTGACCACCTTTTTATCATGATATCGTATCCCTGCAATCACATAATCTGCCTCATAAGCCGGAAAATGATTACTTTTTTTTGATTTTATATTTAAATAATTCAATAGAAAGGCTAATTTCTCCGCCACCTCTGATTCAAATTTTTTTGTCATTCCACTATTATGCTCCACATGACATACACACTTGTTTATTATCCTTGATGCAGTTAGTGCATCTGGTATAATATCTGAATCAGACAGATCTTTGGCAGTTCCACAATAAATACATTTTGGTTCACCCATATCTTTTTCTCCCTTCTGTAATCCATAGCATTTTAATAATTATTGGCAAATTGTTACTTTGGCTTAAATTATCTTGTTTCATGGTGACAGTCAGACCACTTCGGTCAGTTGCGTTGATGTTATTGCCATTGGCATCATAGGTAAAGCTTTCGAAGGTTCCATCCGGATACATGGTTTTTGTCAGGTTGCCAAGATCATCATAGCGGTAAGTTGTTCTTCTGCCTTTAGCATCCACACTTGCGGTCTGGTTGCCGTTATCGTCATACTCATACTTTGTCACATTTCCGGCGTTGTCGATGCTTTCCGCGATGTCACCTGCCGCATTATAGCTATAGTGGCTGGTAAAGGTGAGGGTCTTGCCGTCCTCTTCCCTGCTGATGGTGACACTGGTTACTTTATCGTTTTTGTCATAAGTGTAGGACGCACTTTCCCCTGCACCGTTTGTCGTGGAAGCTGCATTTCCATCGGAATCATATGTTACTCTCTGATACGTTCCGATGGCATCGGTCAGCCCGGTCAGCTTTCCGTCACCGTTATAGCTGTATGCCGTCTCATTGCCATTGGCATCCGTGGTAGAAAAATTCTATAGCCCCTTCAAATACTCTGTTCACCAAACGTCTTGCATCCTTTTCCATCTGAAATCACGCTATCTGTAGTATTTTAGTTCACATTCACCAATTCATTCTCTAAATCACTTTGATAAGTCACTGTCTAATTTCAACTGGTTTTCGTAACCATATAATATCTCTCTTATATCTACTCTACTCCAACAAAAATGACCTCCCATACTACTATTATTTAAAGGATAATGAATTCCATCACACTTTCCAAGCAAAGTCAAATCTTTTGGACGATTTCTCCTCGAACTCTCATAAATATGCATCTGGTATCTATTACCTGTTTTTCCTATATGAAAACATACTCTTTTCGATGTATGAAGAGCTTCTATGCTTTCGGGTTTATCTTTAGTTAAGAAAAAGTACACATCTGCTACTTCATCAGCCACTCCCTTCACATTCCAATCCCTCAAACATATTTTGTCCACATAAAACAAAGCGTACCAACCAAGATATTTTTCATAATTATCTATTTTCTCTTTAATTTGAAAAAAATATATATCTCCCTCTTCCCATCCCAAAACATATGGTTTATGAATAGAAATTTTTTTACGTTCCGGCATCTTCTCTTCTAATTGCACTTTCAACTTGTCCAATACCTTACTTCTCTCATCCCTAATTCTTTCTGTTTGCCAACGTTGTGATACTCTGTCTTCTTCTATTAACTGAAGTGCTATTGTTTTGATTTCCTCTGTCAATCTTCCATTTCTCCATAATGTATCTGCCAGGCCCAAATAAAAATCATATTTACAGTCGATATCCTCCATGTCCTCCTGATATTCTGATAATATTTCCTTCAGAGCAACTTCATCACTTTTCCCCGACTTAAGTTTTGCAATATAATCTTCTTTCACATCTGCACTTATATCATTTTGGTAAATGCCCACTTCCCATGTTCCCATCAAATCTCTCCTTAATCCTATCTTCCATCTAGGGTATCAAACATTTTTTTAATGTCTTTTGATACCCTAAACTTTATCAATTTTACATTTCTGCTTTTTCTTTATCCTATCACTTTTACCACCATGATCCAATATCCTCTTTAATAGCATTTAATTCTTCATCCACGAAATTTTCAAACATGCTTGGATATTTATTCATATAGTACACAGCAGCATTATAATAATCTGTCTTATTTGTATTGTTTAAACCAACCCCATTAACAAAATTATAATATTTCGTCTCTTCATCTTTCAAAAAATTTTGTGTATGGTACAAAACTCCTCATCCGGCAGCGGTACTTCGACCCGTTCCACGGGAAGGTTCTTTGCCTTTTCCTCGAAGATTGCTTTTTGTTTCCTGACCTGGGATCTCACCGGTATCTCTACAGCAGGCAGGATAGCCGGCTTCTCCTCTTCCGGTTCATCAAAGAGTGTCAGCTGTCCGTCGGTTTCGGCTGCAGTTTTTTCGCTGGATCTGCCGAAGAGTTTTCTCTTCATATAATCCAGCTGCTCATTCAGAAGACGGATCTGAACAGTCAGTTCTGCCACCTAGGCGTTGCTATTTTCTAATGCAGCACGGAGTGTTTTATTCATCTGTCGCTGTTCTGAAACAGAGTCTTTCAACTCCCGGATCAGACGGTCTTTTGCATCGGCTCCCATAGGCGTTTCCTCCTTGATCTGATGTCATTATTATATCGGATTTTGGCATAAAGCAAAAGCGGAAGCCCCTTATTTTTCAATGGTTTTCAGCATTTTCACGTAGTCTGTTCCGTTGGTCTTATGGCTTTTGGCTGTTCGATCTCCAGACCATCCATCAGCCATTCAAACTGCTTCCAGGTAAGGCTTTTGACCTCATCCTGATTTCGCGGCCATTTATAACTGCCGGATCCGGTCAGACGCTTATAGAGAAGGACAATGCCGTCCTTCTCCCGGTAGATCGCCTTGATCCGGTCTTTCTTTCTGCCACAGAAAAGAAAGAGACAGTTATCATTTGTATTCATCTTTAACTGTTCCTCAATAATGGCACACAGTCCGTCGATCTGCTTGCGCATATTCGTTCTGCCGCAGACAATATACACTTTATCCAGAACGGATATATCTCCTAGCAAACCGTCTCCCGGAGTGTCAGAAGAACACGTTTTAAAGTCTGTTCTTCAAAGTTATTTGACAATGCGATGCTGACACCGCCATACTGAAGAAAAATGTTTGCAGCTTCGGGAAACCGCCGGGATTCCGGCGGTTTTCCGAACCGGATCAGGCTGGATGTTTACACAGACAACATCCTGTCTTTCTGTGGCAGATACATTTCTGCCGGAGCATTCCGTTTCCGGAAGGTCGTAACAGGCATGCTGCTGGAGCCTGCGTACCCAGTAATAAAAGGAACTTGGGACAATGTCGTTATCCAGACACCACTGTCTGTCAGACAGGCCGCTTTTGTGGCACTGCATGACAAGCTCGTAAATCTTATCATAATCTAATCGTTTGTTTGCCATTTGGCACCTCCTCAATGTTAGTGTTGTAGTAAACGTCTCCAACATTGAATGAGAAACTTCACGATTGTTGGAGTGATCGTTTTTAATTTTAGACACTCCGATTATGGCATGGATTGATGAGGGGCGCAATCCGTGGGCAGATTAGGCGCTTACCTCTGAAATTCTAAAAAATCAAGTAATTTTAAGGTGAGCTGGAATTTACCCCTGCACTGGAATTTACTTTTTCAAGTTAGCATTCATTCAGCACCCTAAAATAAAATTTTAAATTTTTTCATACCTTGTTTTATTTTAAGCAAAGATTACCATACTTCCTCGGGAACTTCAATATACTCTGCAAAATTGCCGCGTCACAATATGCGTTATCGTGAAATTGCCGTGTGCAAAACGACAGGATTACAAACAAAAAAGACCGCCAACACACAACTCTTAGTGCATTGACGGTCTTCATTATTTCTTGTAATCGGATAGACTATCTATTACGATATCCTACTTGTCAGCAATAGCTGCCTGTGCTGCTGCAAGACGTGCGATTGGCACACGGAATGGAGAACATGATACATAATCCAGACCAATCTTGTGGCAGAACTCAACAGATGAAGGATCTCCACCGTGCTCACCACAGATACCGCAGTGAAGTGAAGGACGAACCTTCTTACCTTTCTCTACAGCCATTTCCATCAGCTGGCCAACACCTGTCTGGTCAAGCTTAGCAAATGGATCGCTCTCGTAGATCTTAGCATCATAGTAAGCATCCAGGAACTTACCGGCATCATCACGTGAGAAACCGAATGTCATCTGAGTCAGGTCGTTTGTACCGAAGCAGAAGAACTCAGCCTCTGTTGCAATCTGATCAGCTGTCAGTGCTGCACGAGGAATCTCGATCATAGTACCAACTTCGTACTTCATCTCAACGCCTGCTGCTGCGATCTCAGCATCAGCTGTTGCTACAACGACATCCTTAACATTCTTAAGCTCTTTTACATCACCAACGAGTGGGATCATGATCTCTGGCTCAACTGTCCAATCAGGATGATTCTTCTTTACGTTGATTGCTGCACGGATAACAGCGCTTGTCTGCATCTTAGCAATCTCAGGATATGTTACAGCAAGACGACATCCACGATGACCCATCATTGGGTTGAACTCGTGAAGTGAATCGATGATTGCCTTAATCTCCTCTACGCTCTTGCCCTTAGCTTCTGCAAGCTTCTTGATGTCAGCTTCCTCAGTAGGAACGAACTCATGAAGTGGAGGATCCAGGAAACGAATAGTAACCGGGTTACCCTCAAGTGCCTCATAAAGAGCCTCGAAATCTCCCTGCTGATATGGAAGGATCTTAGCAAGTGCTTCTTCTCTCTCTTCTACTGTATCAGAACAGATCATCTCACGGAAAGCAGCGATTCTGTCTTCCTCGAAGAACATATGCTCTGTACGGCAAAGACCAATACCCTCTGCACCAAGCTCACGAGCTTTCTTAGCATCTGCAGGTGTATCAGCGTTTGTACGAACTTTAAGCTTTCTATACTTGTCAGCCCAAGCCATTACACGGCCGAACTCACCAGCGATTGTAGCATCAACAGTTGGAATAAGACCATCATAGATGTTACCTGTTGTACCATCGATAGAGATCTCAGAACCCTCTGTATAAGTCTTACCTGCGAGCTCGAACTTCTTGTTCTCCTCGTCCATAACAATGTCGCCACAACCAGATACACAGCATGTACCCATACCACGGGCAACTACGGCTGCATGTGATGTCATACCACCACGAACAGTCAGGATACCCTGTGCACTCTTCATACCTGTGATATCCTCTGGAGAAGTCTCAAGACGAACAAGTACAACCTTCTCACCACGCTCAGCCCACTCTACAGCGTCCTCTGCTGTAAATACGACCTTACCACAAGCAGCTCCCGGAGAAGCACCAAGACCCTTTCCGATCGGAGTAGCTTTCTTAAGCTCAGCAGCATCGAACTGTGGATGAAGAAGCGTATCCAGGTTACGAGGATCGATCATTGCTACTGCCTCTTCCTCTGTCTTATGTCCCTCATCTACAAGGTCACAAGCAATCTTTAATGCAGCTGGAGCTGTTCTCTTACCGTTACGGCACTGAAGCATGTACAGCTTCTTGTTCTCAACAGTAAACTCCATATCCTGCATATCATGGTAGTGATTCTCAAGAGTATCACAAACCTTAACGAACTCAGCATATGCCTCTGGGAACTCCTGCTCCATCTGAGCGATTGGCATTGGTGTACGAACACCGGCTACTACGTCCTCGCCCTGTGCGTTGATCAGGAACTCACCCATCAGCTTGTTCTCACCTGTTGCAGGGTCACGGGTAAATGCAACACCTGTACCGGACTCATTATTCAGGTTACCGAATACCATAGGCATTACGTTAACTGCTGTACCCCATGAATAAGGGATATCATTGTCACGACGGTATACGTTTGCACGAGGGTTGTCCCATGAGCGGAATACAGCCTCTACAGCCAGCTTCATCTGCTCTACAGGATCAGATGGGAAGTCTTTACCTAACTGATTCTTGTACTCAGCCTTGAACTGCTCTGCCAGAATCTTAAGATCCTGAGCTGTCAGATCAACGTCATACTTAACACCCTTCTCCTCTTTCATCTTGTCGATGAGCTGCTCGAAATACTTCTTACCAACTTCCATAACGACATCAGAGAACATCTGGATGAAACGTCTGTATGAATCATATACGAAACGCTCGAATGTTGGATCCGGGTTACCCTTGATCATAGTAGCTACTACGTCATCGTTAAGACCAAGATTCAGGATTGTATCCATCATACCAGGCATAGATGCGCGGGCACCGGAACGAACAGAAACGAGAAGTGGATTCTCAGAGTCACCGAACTTCTTGCCGTTGATCTCCTCCATCTTCTTTACGCCATCCATGATCTGAGCCATGATCTCGTCATTGATCTGACGGCCATCCTCATAATACTGTGTACAAGCCTCTGTAGTTACTGTAAAACCCTGTGGTACAGGAAGACCGATGTTGGTCATCTCTGCAAGGTTCGCACCCTTACCACCAAGTAAGTTACGCATGGTCATGTCGCCTTCGCTAAACATATACACCCATTTGTTTGCCATTGTAAAGTTACCTCCTATATTTGTAATTATATTGTTGATATCGACAGACGGACGCACTTCGCCCACGGACTGCCACATCGCTGTTTCTAGTATAACACACTCCTCCCACGTATGAAAAGAGTTTTTTGACATTTTTTATGCGGGAATCATTTCTACCGGTCATCATCATCGCCAAAATCGGCATCCTCTCCCATAAACTCGCGGTTTGTCACGCGCTTTTTGTCACGGTTTTCCTCTACCAGCTTGGATAACTGCTCCTTGACATCTCTTGGCTTCTTGATATTTTTTATCTCGAAGTCTCTCATACTCTTGTCCGCTGAGGAAACCTGAATGGTTCCGATCCCAAAAATCTTCTGGGACAGTGTCTGGCTCAGGGACAGATCCATAATTCGGTACAGACGCACCTCGTCTTCCACAGTCTTTAACAGACCGCTTGTGATAAAGAGCCTGTCATCCGTCAGGGCATACTTCGTGAATGTCCATGGCAGACCCAGCGCATTTCTTTTTCTTTCTTTCCAGATAAAATTTGTTTCCATATCATCCTCCGTTCTACACGTCATGTGATTTAAATTTACTTTGTACTTTCTTTTACAAACCTCCATCGGCAGATCTTTAGATCTCCCTGACAGCGAAGTCGTAAAGTTACAGGTTCCTTTTCTGCTTCCAGATCCTCTACCGGTATCATAAGCTGGCGGAATATTCTGCCGTGAGGTGCGTTCTTTGCTGTCGCTGCCGCCGCCCATCCGGGATTATCTCCGGCACCGGAAAGCTCCTCAAAATCCGGCACAATATATGCTGCATTATGCGCCCCATTGATAAATACATCCACCGTGCTCTCCGGCACGGCATCTGCATCCAAAACAAGATATGCCGTCTCCGCAGGCAGGCAGACGCGGTCATACTCCAGGATCAGGCAGTCATCAAGCCATTCTCCGGCCTGCTCCTCTCTGGTCACCTCATTTATATTTTGCCACAAGCCGCCTGCTTTTTCAAATAAATCTTCCGGTGCATGTGCATCCGCTGTATGTGCAACACTGTCATACCCCATATGACCTTCCCACAAAAATCCATTCTGTGACCGGTCAAAGTGGTCTGCCGGCTGCCAGCTTCCGCCATCCCGGAATCCTCTCTCCTGCCCTTTCAGTTCAACCGTAACCACAGCATCTATATCATTAGAAGAATGGCCTGCCTGAATCTCATAAATTCCCGGTTCCAAAAGCTTCTTTCGCCGGATCGTATCGTAATACATCAGATCCTCAACCGGAATCCGGAATGAAACTCTCCTCTCTTCCCCTGCTTCCATCCGCTTCACTCTTTCAAATGCAGCCAGAGTCCGGATCGGACGTTTCACAACCGGCTCCTTCTTCGTATAATATATCTGAACCACTTCATCCTGTGCCGGAAGTGCATTGCCCGTCTGTCCCAAATTCCGTACAGTGCATGCGACATCAATATATTTTTCATCCTCAGAAGCCTTTGCTGTAAGTGCTGTTATCTCTGTCGGTGCATATGTCATGCCATAACCAAAAGGATAAAGCACATCTCCCTTAAAATACTGATATGTTCTTTCCTTCTGAATAATGTCATAATCATCCATATCCGGAAGCTGCTCTGTATCACAGTACCATGTCATATTTAACCGCCCGGCCGGTGCTTCCTTTCCAAACAGAATATCTGCCAGACCATTTCCCAGCTCCATACCGCCACCTGCCATCGTAAGGATTGCCGGCAGATGCTGCTTTTCCCAGCCAATGGCATAAGGCACACTGGTAACAAGCGCTGCGATGACCCTGTGATTTTCCCGGTACACCGCCTGCAGAAGCTGTCTCTGATACACCGGAAAATCGATATCCTTCCGATCCACTTCTTCCTTACAGGTGATCAACGGATGCGCTCCACCTACATAAACCACCGTTTCTGCCTGAGCTGCTGCCTTTTGCGCTTCTTTGACACCATTTTTGACCAGAACCGGACAAAGTGCCGGAAGAGTACGGTACTTTCTTCCTGTCACCGTCTCATAGATGCCGCCCCTTCTGTCCATTTTTAAATCCCCTGCAAATACATGGTGCCCCTGGATATCTGTACAGCTGACAATACGACGCACTTCTCCATCCTCTACAAAGCCCTGTTCGTCCATAACCCGGATCCGGTTCTGCTCGTCCACATAAAGACCTGCTCCATTCCATGCCTTAAGCAGAAATTCTTCTTCATTTTCCAGAATCTCTGCAAACCGGCTTCCAACAGCCAGAGACATTCCCTTTTCCTCTGACTCCTTTAAATCCGTAATATTTATCTGTGCATGGAATACCTCTTTGACAAACCATCCAAATGCTCTGTCTGCTGAAGCCTTAAAAATACCACCACGATATATCTCATCTTCATCACAGCCATCCAGAGCCGTCAGATATCGTCCATTACTTTCTGCCTTTAATGTCAACTGTTCCTTGTCCCATAAAACGGACTCAAAGATTTCTGCCTCCTCTTCTTCTACCAGTCCAAGAGTCTCTCCATCCTCCAAAAGCCCCAGATATTTATCTCCGCAGGCGATCTTTAACTTTGGCACACCAGACTCAAAGATTACATTTTCCGGATCATTGACAGCATCACGGATGCCCTGCAGCGGCGTCACGGCATATGGCGGAATGCCGGAGTACCAGTCCAGAAACCACTCTTCGGCGGAAGGTCCGATCACTGCGAGCTTATGATGGGATGTCACCTGCTTGCAGTCCAATGGCAACAGCTTTTGTCCGTCGATTTCGTCATTCTTAAGCAGCACAATGGATTCCCCGGTGACCTGTCTCGCCAGCTTTTGAAACTCCGGGAGATTCAGTCCGTAATTTGGTTTAGTCTCCTGTGGATCAAACAGGCCAAGCCGGATCAGAGTGCTAAAGTGACACCGCAAAGCACGGTCAATATCTGTCATATCGATCATCCCCAGCTCATAAGCTTCTCTTGCCCCCTCGATCACAGCATCAATATCATCCGTGAAGCAGTCAATGCCCGCCTTCAATCCCTCGGCAATGGTCTCCGTATGAGATCCAAAATATTGATGACAGTCTACGGTCTGTTTCATATCGCCGCCATCACACACCACATGATGTACTCCCCATTGCTCCTTGGCAATTTTCTGCACTTCATGATTCAGGATCGCAGGTACACCATTAATCTCATTGTAAGAGGTCATCATTGCCTCGGCGCCACCCTCTGTTACGGCGCGACGGAATGGCTCCAGATAATACTCATGTTTATTCCGCGGATCAATAGAAGAAGACTTCCAGACACGTCCATCCTCCACATTGTTGGCATAAAAATGCTTTAATGTAGCTCCACAACGTATATTATCTCCTTCTCCCCGCATCCCGCGAATATAGGCGGATGCCATCTTTCCCGTCAGATACGGATCCTCTCCGTACGCCTCCTCGGTACGCCCCCAACGGGGATCGCGCTCCATGTCAATGGTTGGAGCCCACAGACACAAGCCGCCCCTTCGTCCGTCCTTTTCAAAGACAGCTCTCGCCTCTGTTCCTACAACTTCTCCGGCTTTTTGGATCAATTCCGGATCCCATGTACCGCTCATCCCAATAGGATTTGGGAAAATCGTCGTTGGCTGCGGCTCTCCCTGATCAAAGCTCTGATCATGGCGCATCTGCAAACCGTGGGCACCCTCACACCCCACGAAAAAAGATGGAATACCCAGCCGTTCGATCGCAGGATTGCCTGTACCAAGACAGGAGAATTTCTCTTCTAAAGTTAATTCCTTTACCAGATAATCCAGTCTTTCTTCCATAGTTTTCCCAGTATCCCACAGAGGATTGTTTCTGTTGGTATTGTTGTCTGACATGATCGTTTCCTCCTGAAGCATTTTAATCTATAGTATATATGATATTTCTTAATATACAAAACGGGACCCGGCATCCTTCTGCCAGGTCCCTAGCCTTACGTTAATATAAACTATTTTTTAATTTTCATTGATTTTTTGACACCAGCCTTGCTTCCAAATAGCTTCTTATATGCTTTCAGTTTCTTTGCCGGTACTTTGAATACTGCTTTTTTCTGGATACCCTTGAAGGCATTCTTTCCTACCTTCTTCAGGCTTTTGGATTTCACCACAACATTCTTCAGTGATTTACAACCGGAGAATGCATTGGCACCAATTGATGTAATATTGGCACCGATTGTTACCTTTTTCAGCTTCTTGTTATTCTTAAACGCATTTTTGGCAATGGAGGTTACTTTATAAGATACACCATTCACCTTAACTGTCGCCGGAATCGCCGCAGATGTCTTTGTTTTGCTTGCAGGTGCTTTATACTCTACCGTTTTATTTTTAACATCGGAAACCGTATAAGACGCATTTTTGTCCTTTACAACATCGCCCTTTGCCGGTGCAGCTGCAATTGCTGTCTGGGTCGGAATCTGTGCAGCCGGTGCGCTTGGTGCGGCAGATGGCACCTGTGCAGCCGGTGCGCTTGGTACGGCAGATGGCACCTGACTTGGTGTTACTGTTGGACTTTCGACCGGTGCATTAGACTCTGCCGGTGTTAAATCATCCGTTGTGAAAAGCTCAATCTTTGTGAAAACCGGTTTGTTACTGGCAGAAATCCATAACAGCCCATTTCCCTGCAGGAAGCCCTCTTCCAGCGCAAAGATTTTACCACTCCACTCATCTTCCGCGCTGACATCTGTTGCTTTTCCCGCTTTACATTTTTCAAGAGCCGCCTTGCTTGCACTAAACATCTCTTCATTTTCATCGAACAGTCCCTTTTCCGGAGGATAAGAGGCTCTAAATTCTGCCGGTGCAAGCTGAAGAGCCGCACTGTCAATATCATTGTCCTGACAGGTTGCACGGATGTATAAATGCTTTACATTCTTTAAAGCCTCAGAGTAAATAACAGCCCAGTATCCATATGTATTACAGTGGAACGTCCAGTCATTTGTTCCATCATTGGTCTGTACGGAAAGCTTTGGATTACAGTAGGTATTATTGTCTCCACCATTCTTCTTCCAGCTTCCCTCCCAGGTAAAGATCTTGGTTAATGCACTTTCATCTGTCTGCTCTGTATACTTTGGTTTACCTGTATTTACATCCGTTTTTGCAAAGGTGCCCTCTGCTCCTGTTACGGAAATAATGGCATCTGCTACATTGTCAAATGCGATCACATTATTTTCACGGTCAAGCCATGTACCATTATCCCACAGTACCGGAACCATTCCTTTTTCGATTGCATATTTTCCAAACTCACTGATATATTTCGGAATACCATCCGCTGCAGTTGTCTGGACACCAAACTCGCCAAGGATTACACCATACCCCTGCTCCGTAAACTTGCTCATCATATCAAGATTATCATGCATTTCCTTGATATCGGCATCCGTACCCCAGTCAAAAAGGCGCGGAGCGCTGCCCTCGGTCTGGTGATACTCGCTTCCACCACAGTAGTTCCAAGGAGTGTAATAGTGAACAGATACGCTGAGCTTGTTTTTTCCATTTCCCTTAACCGGATCAGTCGGCATTTTAAATCTAACATCACAGGTTCTTTCAATATTGGTGCTGTAGCCTGCGATCAACAGATAACGCTTTTCATTATTTCCACCGGATTTACGAACAATATTTACAAATTCCTGATTGATCTTGTTCATTGTCTCATACTGCTCATCAACGGACAATACACCTGTTTTATTGCTGGTGTCACGTTTAACCCAGTTATCGTTCAGACGATCTCCAAGCTCTTCGTTGGCAGACTCGAAGATCAAACGGTCTGAGTAATCTTTATAGCGTTCACTCAGCTGTGTCCAGATCTGTCTGTAACGGGCCCATGCCTGCTCACGAACAGACGCATCCTTGTCACCAAACTGTCCCCACCAGTCACCGTCATAATGAATGTTGACGATTGCATATAATCCGTCATTCAGACAGTAATTGATGACCTCTTCCACACGCTCCATATACTTTTCATTGATAGTATATGTCATTTTATCTTCAGAAATATCCATCAGATTGGACCATGCCACCGGAATACGGACATTGTTGAAGCCATATGCCTTGATCGTATCTACATTTTTCTGTGTTAATGCAGAATTGTTTGCAGATGTTTCACAATAATTTACGTCTACGTTTTTCTTTTCATCCTCAGTCATACTGCTGGTATCAATAGACTGATCCAGAGAGTTACCATAGTTCCAGCCAAGTCCCATTTCTTTCATATAAGCGGCGGAATCCATATTGTCTCTCATCTCGCCATTGTCCCTGGTCTTAAAACCACTTGGCAATGTACGTTCCTCGCCAATATTACTTGGCACATCCGTTTCTGCTGCCTTGACAGTCTTTTTCACTGATGCAATGCCGATTCCGCTTACGGAACTCACAACCATTGCTAACGAAAGAAAAGACGCCAATAATTGTTTTTTTAATTTCCTCATTGTATTATCCTTCCTTTTTATTAAAATATAAATTTGCATTATAGGCAAAACCACTATACCTATACGTTCATACTAACACATTTTTATGCAGTTTGCAACATTACAGATTCATTGCAACCCCTGATAAATGGTGCATTTCACAATTTAGCGTGGAACATTCCATAAATAATAGAAATATTCTATAAAGCAAAAAAGAGACATTCTATCCGCAGATAAAATGTCCCTTAAAATTTTATGAATAATTATGCATCGATATCGCCATCATCCTCTGTGGATGTAGAATATACCAATTCTCCGTCAGAAGAAGCAAAATCCTTTGCTGGCTCCTCTTCGATCACAACCTCTTTCTCTTTTGCACGATCTTTCTTGTCGTCCTTCTTGTCCTCGTCCTCAGACTTTGCGGCTTTGGCAGCACGGATTGCTGCAATCTCGCGCTCTGCCTCTTCATCACAGTCCAGTTTTACGGAACGATATCTCTTCATACCCGTTCCAACAGGAATCAGCTTACCAATGATAACGTTCTCCTTCAGACCTACCAATGGATCGATCTTACCCTTGATCGCGGCATCGGTCAGAACCTTTGTGGTCTCCTGGAAGGATGCGGCTGACATGAAGGAATTGGTTGCCAGTGCAGCCTTGGTAATACCAAGCATAACCTGACTTCCCTCCGGAGGCTCCTTGCCTTCCTTGGTCAGTGCCTCTACAGTATCCTCATAGTCAAGAGCATCTACCATAACACCCGGCAGATAATCGGAATCACCGTTATTCTCGATACGGATCTTCTTCAACATCTGACGAACGATAACCTCGATATGCTTATCGTTGATATCTACACCCTGCAGACGGTAAACTCTCTGTACCTCACGGATCATATAATCCTGTACGGCACGGACACCCTTGATCGCAAGAATATCGTGTGGATTTACACTACCCTCTGTAAGCTCATCACCGGCTTCCAGCTCCTGTCCCTCAAGCACCTTGATACGGGAACCGTAAGGGATCAGATATGCCTTGCTGTCACCTGTCTCTTTATTGGTTACTACCACTTCACGTTTCTTTTTGGTATCACGGATGCTTACAGTACCGCCAAACTCAGCGATAATTGCAAGTCCCTTCGGCTTACGGGCCTCGAAAAGCTCCTCGACACGAGGAAGACCCTGTGTGATATCATCACCGGCTACACCACCGGCATGGAACGTACGCATGGTAAGCTGTGTACCAGGCTCACCGATGGACTGTGCAGCAATAATACCAACAGCCTCACCAACCTGAACCGGCTCACCGGTTGCCATGTTGGCACCGTAACATTTTGCGCAGACACCGATGTGTGACTTACAGGTCAGGATTGTACGGATCTTGACTCTCGCCTTAGAACCGGCATCCATAATTGCCTTTGTCTTGACAATACGTGCTGCTCTCTTTGGTGTGATCATATGGTTTGCCTTTACGATCAGTTCACCATTGTCATCATATATATTCTCACAGGAGAATCTTCCTGTAATACGCTCTTCCAGAGACTCGATCAGCTCCTTGCCATCGGCAAACTCCCCAATCTCCATACCCGGAATCTCATCACGTTCCACGCTGCAGTCTACCTCGCGGATTGAAAGCTCCTGAGATACATCGACCAGACGACGGGTCAGGTATCCGGAATCGGCGGTACGAAGGGCTGTATCGGACAGACCCTTACGGGCACCATGAGCGGAAATGAAGTACTCCAATACGTCAAGACCTTCACGGAAGTTTGACTTGATCGGGAGCTCGATAGTACGTCCTGATGTATCTGCCATCAGTCCACGCATACCGGCAAGCTGTTTAATCTGTGCCTGAGAACCACGGGCACCGGAATCAGCCATCATGAAGATGTTGTTATAACGATCCAGACCAGCCATCAGAGCTTTGGTCAGCTTATCATCGGCTGCGAACCATGTATTGACAACTGCCTTGTAACGCTCCTCCTCGGTCAGGAGACCACGGTGGAACTTACGCGTGATCGTCTCAACTGTCTTTTCTGCATCTGCCAGAATATCCTTCTTTGCAGCAGGCACGGTCATATCAGAAATTGATACGGTCATTGCTGCACGGGTAGAATACTTATAACCTAATGCTTTAATATGATCCATTGTCTCAGCAGTACCTGTTGCACCATGTACATCGATACACTTCTCCAGGATCTGCTTTAACTGTTTCTTACCTACATGGAAGTCTACCTCCAGTGTCAGGAAATTGTCCGGATTGCTTCTGTCTACAAAGCCCAGATCCTGCGGCAGGATCTCGTTGAAGATGAAACGTCCCAGAGTAGACTCAATGTTTTTGATCTCAACCTGTCCCTCGGCATTAACACCGCTTCTGCGGACTGTAATGCGTGAGTGAAGTGTAACCACGCCGTTTTCGTAAGCTGTGATCGCTTCATTGACAGACTTGAAGAACTTGCCTTCACCCTTTACACCCGGTCTTTCCTGTGTCAGATAGTAGATACCAAGTACCATATCCTGTGAAGGAACGGCAACCACACCACCATCGGACGGTTTCAGCAAGTTGTTTGGTGAAAGAAGAAGGAAACGGCACTCTGCCTGAGCCTCTACGGACAACGGCAGATGCACAGCCATCTGGTCACCATCGAAATCGGCGTTGAACGCGGTACATACCAGTGGATGAAGCTTGATTGCCTTACCCTCTACCAGTGTCGGCTCAAATGCCTGAATACCAAGACGGTGAAGTGTAGGGGCACGGTTCAGCATAACCGGGTGCTCACGGATAACCTCCTCCAGCACATCCCATACCTCCGGCTGAAGCTTCTCAACCATCTTCTTGGCCTGCTTAATATTGTGTGCTGTTCCGTCTGCTACCAGTTCCTTCATAACGAAAGGCTTGAACAGCTCAATAGCCATCTCCTTTGGAAGACCACACTGATAGATCTTAAGTTCAGGACCAACGACGATAACGGAACGGCCGGAATAGTCAACACGCTTACCTAACAGGTTCTGACGGAAACGTCCCTGCTTACCCTTTAACATATCAGACAGAGACTTGAGAGGTCTGTTTCCGGGACCTGTAACAGGACGTCCTCGACGACCGTTGTCGATCAGGGCATCCACTGCCTCCTGGAGCATTCTCTTCTCGTTGCGGACGATAATATCAGGCGCACCTAACTCCAGCAGTCTCTTCAGACGGTTATTTCTATTGATGATACGACGATACAGATCGTTCATATCAGATGTTGCAAATCGTCCTCCGTCCAACTGTACCATAGGACGAAGATCCGGTGGAATTACCGGAATAACAGTAAGGATCATCCATTCCGGCTTGTTTCCGGAACCACGGAATGCCTCGATCACTTCCAGTCTCTTGATGATACGTGCACGCTTCTGACCGGATGCGTTTTTCAGCTCCTCCTTGAGGGTATTGGACTCTTCCTCAAGGTCAATGCTCATCAAAAGCTCCATAATAGACTCAGCACCCATGCCGGCACGGAATGCATTGCCATAGTTTGCTCTTGCCTCCTGATACTCTGCCTCAGAGAGGATCTGCTTCTGCTGCAGACCAATACCATCCTGCGCCTCCAGTACAATATATGACGCAAAGTAAAGGACCTTTTCCAGGTTCTTTGGAGACACATCAAGGATCAGACCCATACGGCTTGGAATACCCTTGAAATACCAGATATGTGATACCGGTGCTGCCAGCTCAATGTGACCCATACGCTCACGACGTACGCTGGCCTTTGTTACTTCGACACCACAACGGTCACAGACAACGCCTTTATAACGAATCTTTTTATATTTACCACAATGACACTCCCAGTCCTTGCTCGGTCCAAAGATCTTCTCACAGAACAGTCCGTCCTTTTCCGGCTTCAATGTTCTGTAGTTGATGGTCTCCGGCTTCTTTACCTCACCACGGGACCACTCTCTGATCTTTTCCGGAGATGCAAGACCAATCTTGATCGCATCATATGTGATATGCTTTTCTTCCTTTACAGTACTATCGATCATAGTAACCTCCATTCTTCCACATCCAGGTTGTGTAAATCCGAAGTTTCGTCTTATAACAGATCCGGCTCCTCTGAAGCTTCAAAATCACCAAAAATGTCGTCATTCTCTAACTCTTCTGCAGTTCCCTCTTTAAAACCGGCAGATTCAAAGGACTCACCACTGCCAAATGCAAAGTTGGCATCGCCATCGATCAATGGCTTGATGTCCTCCGCATTATCCTCTTCTACACTCTCCGTCATCGGTACTTCATTACCGTTCTCATCCAGAACAGTTACATCAAGAGCAAGTGCCTGCAGCTCTTTGAGGAGTACCTTGAAGGACTCAGGGATACCAGGATCAGAGATATTCTCTCCCTTGATGATCGCCTCATATGTCTTCACACGTCCAACCACATCATCGGACTTCACAGTCAGGATCTCCTGAAGTGTATATGCAGCACCATAAGCCTCCAGTGCCCATACCTCCATCTCTCCGAAACGCTGTCCACCGAACTGGGCTTTACCACCCAGAGGCTGCTGTGTTACCAGTGAGTAAGGACCGGTAGAACGTGCATGGATCTTATCATCAACCAGATGATGCAGCTTCAGGTAGTGCATGAAACCAACGGTAACTTCACCATCGAAGTACTCACCTGTACGTCCGTCACGAAGACGAACCTTACCATCACGGCGGATCGGTACACCCTTCCACTGCTGACGGTAATCCTTATTCTCTACCAGATAGTTCATAACCTCCGGATCAAGAATATCTTTATATTTATCAACGAAAGGAACAACGTCTGCCGGATACTCTACGCCATCCGCTGCAGCCTTTGCCTTTTCTGCCTCAAGCTCTGTCTGATCCAGCGGGGTATTGGCATAATCGTTTGCCAGCTCCAATGTATCCATGATATCGTGCTCGTTTGCACCATCAAAGACAGGAGTTGCTACATTAAAACCAAGTACCTTGGCAGCCAGACTCAGATGAATCTCCAGGACCTGACCGATGTTCATTCGGGAAGGCACACCCAGAGGATTCAGCACGATATCCAAAGGACGTCCGTTTGGAAGGAATGGCATATCCTCCACAGGAAGTACTCTGGAAACCACACCCTTGTTACCGTGACGACCAGCCATCTTATCACCCACCTGAATCTTACGCTTCTGGGCAATGTAGATACGAACATTTTCGTTTACTCCCGGTGGAAGCTCATCACCGTTCTCTCTGGTAAATACCTTGGCATCCACAACGATACCAAACTCACCATGAGGAACCTTCAGGGAAGTATCACGTACTTCTCTTGCCTTCTCACCAAAGATCGCACGAAGAAGTCTCTCCTCTGCGGTCAGCTCTGTCTCTCCCTTTGGAGTAACCTTGCCGACAAGAATATCATTGGCACGAACCTCAGCACCGATACGGATGATACCTCTCTCATCCAGATCCTTCAGTGCATCGTCACCAACGCCCGGCACATCGCGGGTAATCTCCTCTGCACCCAACTTGGTATCTCTTGCCTCAGCATTGTACTCGCTGATGTGTACAGAAGTATAAACGTCTTCCTGAACCAGTCTCTCACTTAAGAGAACCGCATCCTCGTAGTTGTAACCTTCCCATGTCATGAAACCGATCAACGGATTCTTACCAAGGGCGATCTCACCACCACAGGTAGAAGGACCATCTGCAAGGACCTGACCTGCCTTTACCTCGTCTCCCTTGTTGACCAGAGGTCTCTGGTTCATGCTGGTTCCCTGGTTGCTTCGCTGGAACTTCGCTAATTTATAATTATGAATGGTGCCGTTTGTCTCCTTCACAATGATCTCATTGGAAGCGGAACGCTCAACCACACCATCTGCCTCTGCGATCACACAGTTACCGGAGTCGATCGCAGCCTTCATCTCCATACCGGTACCAACCGCAGGAGCCTCTGTCACAAGAAGCGGTACTGCCTGACGCTGCATGTTGGATCCCATCAGGGCACGGTTCGCATCATCGTTCTCCAGGAACGGGATCATGGCTGTTGCCACAGAGAACACCATCTTAGGAGATACGTCCATCAGATCGATATCCTTCTTCGGGAACTCAGATGTCTCTTCACGACGACGACCGGATACACTGTTACGCACAAAATGACCTTCTGCGTCAAGTGCCTCGTTCGCCTGTGCAACAGTATATTTATCCTCCTCATCAGCAGAGAGGTAAACTACCTCATCGGTTACGCGAGGATTTGCAGGATCTGTCTTGTCCACCTTACGGTAAGGAGCCTCGACAAAACCATATTCATTAATGCGTGCATAAGATGCCAGAGAGTTGATCAAACCGATGTTTGGTCCCTCAGGAGTCTCTACAGGACACATACGTCCGTAATGAGAATAATGGACATCTCGTACCTCGAATCCGGCACGGTCACGGGAAAGACCACCAGGTCCCAATGCAGAAAGACGACGCTTGTGAGTCAGCTCACTCAGCGGGTTATTCTGATCCATGAACTGTGACAGCTGGGAACTTCCGAAGAACTCCTTAACGGCTGCCGTTACCGGCTTAATATTGATCAGAGACTGTGCTGTGATGGAAGAAAGATCCTGTGTGGACATTCTCTCACGAACAACACGCTCCATACGTGACAAACCGATACGATACTGGTTCTGAAGCAGCTCGCCTACTGCACGGATACGACGGTTACCCAGGTGATCGATATCGTCATCATTACCAATACCATACTCCAGATGAATATTGTAGTTTATGGAAGCAAAGATATCTTCCTTGGTGATATGCTTTGGAATCAGCTCAGAGATATTGTACTGAATCTCCTCGATGATATCCTCCTGAGACTCGTTCTCGTCCAGGATCTGCTTTAACAGTGGATAATATACATCCTCTGTCACACCAATGCTCTTCGGATCCACATCCGGGAGATAATAACGAAGGTCAACCATCAGGTTGGAAAGAACCTTTGTCACATGCTCCTCATGCTCAACCATCACATAAGGAACTGCAGCATTCTGAAGCTGGACTGCGATCTCCTCTGTGATCAGTGTACCTGCCTCCAGCTTCTCGCCGGTCACAGTATCTACTGCATCCTCTGCCAGTCTGCATCCTACGATGCGGTTCTTGAAATGCAGCTTCTTATTAAACTTATATCTTCCGACCTTTGCCAGATCATATCTCTTTGGATCGAAGAACATACCATTGAGAAGATTCTCGGCACTGTCTACGGAAAGCGGCTCGCCCGGACGAAGCTTTTTGTAAAGCTCAAGCAAACCATCCTGATAATTCTCTGTTGTATCCTTCTCGATACTTGCAAGGATCTTTGGCTCCTCACCGAAAAGCTCTTTGATCTCTGCATTGGTGCCCAGTCCAAGAGCACGCAGGAATACAGTAATCGGAACTTTTCTATTTCTATCTACACGGACGAAGAAGACATCATTGGAATCCGTCTCATACTCCAGCCACGCACCACGATTCGGGATTACTGTAGATGAAAATAACTCTTTACCGATCTTGTCATGACCGATCGCATAGTAAATGCCTGGGGAACGTACTAACTGACTTACGATAACACGCTCAGCACCATTGATGATAAAGGTACCTGTCGCTGTCATAAGAGGCAATTCACCCATAAAGATCTCGTGTTCCTTGATTTCCTCAGTCTCTTTGTTGTGCAGACGAACCTTAACCTTTAAAGGTGCTGAATAAGTAGCATCCCTCTCCTTACACTGGTCAATATCGTACTTGCTCTCGTCTCTGCAAAGCTTGAAATCAACAAATTCCAGGCTGAGATGACCGCCAAAGTCAGAGATTGGGGAAATATCCCGAAATACTTCCTTCAGACCATCATCCAAAAACCACTGGTAAGAATTGGTCTGCACCTCAATGAGGTTTGGCATCTCCAGAACTTCTCCCTGATGGGCATAACTCATTCTCACACCATTGCCTACTTTTACCGGACGTATTCTGTTTTTCTCCATCGCCGTTTCACTCCTTAATTTTGTAGAGTATTTTGTGGCTTTTCAATCCTCATAAACTATGATATAATATACGTTATACCTGTTTGAGTTTATAATCTGCCACAATAAGTGCATTTTCCATCTTACCATCTAATCTGATGGTTGTCAAGCTTTTCCGTTTTATTGAATAATTCTTTCTATAAATTTTATATATAATAAGAAAGGAGACATATATGAACATCAAAAAAATGATACAGGATATGACACTGGAAGAAAAAGCAAGCCTTTGCTCCGGTGCAGATTTCTGGCACACCGAAGCGGTGGACCGGGTCGGCTTAAAGAGTATTATGGTTTCTGACGGACCTTACGGACTTCGCAAGCAGGAAGAGGTCGGAAACAATATGGGATGGGCCGAAAGCATTCTCGCCGTTGGCTTTCCTACTGCTTCCTCTATGGCGTCCTCCTTTGACCGCGATCTCGTCCGGGAGGTAGGCAATGCCCTTGGAGAAGAGTGTCAGGCAGAGGATGTTGCCGTTCTTCTGGGACCGGGTATCAATATGAAACGATCCCCTCTGGGAGGCAGAAACTTCGAATATTACTCCGAGGATCCCTATGTAGCCGGAGAGATCGGTGCGGCCTTTGTAAATGGCGTTCAGGAAAAGAATGTCGGAACCAGCCTGAAGCATTTTGCTGCGAACAATCAGGAAACCCGTCGTATGAATGTCAGTGCCCAGGTGGACGAGCGTACGCTTCGTGAGACATATCTGACCGCTTTTGAGCAGGTTGTCAAAAAAGCGCAGCCATGGACCATTATGTGCAGCTACAACCGCATCAACGGCACTTATTCCTGCGAAAATGACTGGCTGTTAAACAAAGTCCTCCGGGATGAGTGGGGCTTTGAGGGTCTTGTTATGACAGACTGGGGTGCCATGAATAACCGCGTGAAATCCTTAAATGCCGGGCTGGATCTGGAGATGCCGGACTGTCACGGAGAAACTGACAAACAGATCGTAGAAGCAGTCAAAAAAGGTACTGTTTCTATGGATACTTTAGACAAAACCGTAGAACGGATCCTGACTGCGGTAGATAAATATTATTCTAATAAGAAAGAAAATGCTTCCTATGATAAGGAAGCCCACCATCAGCTTGCCCGCAAAATGGCCGGCAACAGCGCTGTTCTTCTGAAAAACGATGGAATCCTTCCTCTAAAGGAATCCCAGAAGATCGCCATCATTGGTGAGTTTGCGGAAATCCCCCGTATTCAGGGCGGCGGCTCCAGTCATATTAATTGTTTCCGCGTGGAAAGTGCACTGGAGGCCCTGAAGGATAATTCAAACATTACTTACAGCAAGGGCTTCTGTTCTGAACAGGATGAGACAGACGAAGCTCTGTTAAAAGAAGCGGTTGACGCAGCAAAGGCTGCTGAGGTCGCTGTGATTTTTGCGGGACTGCCGGATTCCTTTGAAAGTGAAGGCTTTGACCGGACCCATCTGGATATGCCGGAAAGCCAGAACCATCTGATCCATGAAATCTGCAAGGTACAGCCAAACACCGTCGTTGTCCTGCACAACGGTTCTCCAATCCGTATGCCTTGGCTTTCCGAGGTAAAGGGCGTACTGGAAATGTATCTTTCCGGCCAGGCGAGCGGTGCTGCCGCAGCAGATCTGCTCTACGGCAAAGTAAATCCGTCCGGCAAGCTTGCGGAAACCTTCCCGCTCCGTGTCCAGGACAATCCAACCTATCTGAATTTCCCCGGAGCACAGAATGAGTCCCATTACAGCGAAGGCATTTTTATAGGATACCGTTACTATGATAAACGGGAAATGGATGTCCTTTTCCCATTCGGATACGGTCTCAGCTACACAAGCTTCCGGTACTCCAATGCCAAGCTCATCGTCAACGGCCAGTCTGTCAGCAGCTCTGCCACAAATAATGCAGAGGGTTCCGAGCCAAATGTGATCCCTTCCATTACGGCAAAACCGCAGGATCAGATCCTGGTATCTGTAGATATTACAAATACCGGTGATGTATACGGTAAAGAGGTTGTCCAGCTCTATGTAAAAAATGCTGCATGCGATGCCATCCGTCCGGAACAGGAGCTGCGAAACTTCACCAAGATCGGTCTGGAGCCGGGCGAAACCAAAACGATCACCCTGGAGCTGGATGAACGTTCCTTTTCCTATTACAATACACAGATCCATGACTGGTATGCACCATCCGGAGACTATGAACTGTTACTCTCCGCTTCCTCCAGGGATGTACGTCAGCGTCTGACGCTTCATCTGGAAAATGAGCAGAAACTGCCGTTTATCGTAACAGATATTACCTCCTGCGGTGATGTATATGATCACGCAAACGATCCGTCTCCTCTTGATGATCTGATGGTCAAAAGCGGCTTTATTGATTCCGCTGACAAAGAGAATGACAGTATGGGTGGCGGAACAGCAATGATGATGCGGGCAATGTATAATGATACCCCGCTGCATTCCATTCTCTCATTCAGCACAGACCAGCTGACCTGGGAAGATATCCAGGAAACGATCCGTGCCATCAATGAGAAGCAGTCATAATACAGTTTTTAAGCTCTGACAAAGAGCTTCCTGAAGCAGGAGAATTTTCCATGCATTTAATAAGCATTCCGGAATTTCTCCTGTTCTTTTTCTTTTAGAAGATATTTTTCTTTCGTGGCAAGTCCTCCCCGGATATGGCGTTCGGACTTATTGACATCCAGTACCTCCCGTACCTGCGATGCCAGAGCGTGATTGATCGCCGGAAGCTTCTCCGTCAGATCCTTATGTACCGTGCTTTTGCTGACCCCGAATACTGCCGCTGTCTGCCGGACCGTTGCTTTATGTTCGATCATATACTGTGCCAGCAAAACGGCACGTTTCTCCAGACATTCTGACAATGAACCTAACCGATATTTTTCATATTTTTTCTTTTCCACTGAGTGTTTCTCCTCATTTCATACCTTACTTCATCCTATGCAGAAAATTCTTTCTTATGATTCCGGATAAATTTTTCTTGAAACTTGTGTAAAAAAAGAATATAGTATAGAGTGTTTAGATATGTCACCCTGTCTTCCACGTTTTTTGTGTGTCGTCCGGGTATTTGTTTTGGGAGGTAAGATTTATGTTGATCGCAAAGAAGCCGGCGAAACAGGGACTAAATATTATTATCGTTGGCTGCGGAAAAGTAGGACTTACACTGATCGAACAGCTTGTAAAAGAAGGACACGATATTACCATCATTGATCAGGATGCCAAAAAGGTCCAGGAAGTCGGAAGCATTTATGATGTTATGGGCGTAGCCGGAAACGGTGCCAGCCACCGTGTTCAGATGGACGCCGGTATTGCCTCTGCGAATCTGCTGATCGCTGTAACAGAATCGGATGAATTAAATCTTCTGTGCTGCACCGTGGCAAATCAGGTTGCAAACTGCTCCACGATTGCCCGCGTCCGCACACCGGATTACAGCGGAGAGGCAAGTTATCTCCGGGACAAGCTTGGACTTGCCATGATCATCAATCCGGAGCTGGAGGCTGCCAGAGAGATTGCAAGGATCCTGTATCTGCCAACCGCATTAGAGGTCAATTCTTTTGCCCATGGACAGGCTGAGCTGATCAAGATTCAAATCCCCGAAAATAATATATTAGACGGAATGAGCGTGGCAATGCTCAGTAAAAAGATCAACACAAGTGTATTGATCTGTGGCATTGAGCGCAGTGGTGCCATGTACATCCCATCCGGCGATTCCCTTCTTCTGGGCGGAGATAAGATTTCCTTTGTCGCACCGAAGGGACACGGTCGCTTTTTTCTGGAGGATATCGGCATCAAAACAAATCAGGTAAAAAGTACCATGATCATTGGCGGCAGCAAAGCGGCATACTATCTCGCAAAGCAGCTCCTGCCGATGGGCGTTTCCGTCAAGATTGTGGAGCAGGATCTGAAACGATGTGAAGCCTTAAGTGAGCTTCTTCCAAAAGCTACCATTATCAACGGAGATGGCACAGACGAAGACCTGCTGGAAGAGGAAGGCATTGATTCGATTGAATCTTTCGTTCCATTGACCGGTATTGACGAGGAGAACATACTTTTGACTCTCCATGCCAAACAGATTTCCAAAGCGAAAGTCATCACAAAGATCAATCGGATGAATTTTAAGGACGTGATCAGCCGTCTGGATCTGGGAAGCGTTGTTTACCCCCGGTATATCATCTCCGAGACCATCGTTGCATACGTCCGCGCCAAAAAGGATTCTATGGGCAGCAATATCGAAACACTGTACCATATGTTTGATTCCCGTGCAGAAGCCATTGAATTCCGCGTCAATGAACTATCTGCTGTCACAGATATACCTTTAATGGATCTGTCGCTCAAGGACAATCTGTTAATCTGCTTTATCAGCCGCAACGGATCCATTCTGATCCCGACCGGTTCTGATTCCATTCAGGTCGGAGATACGGTTATGGTAGTAACTACCCATACCGGTTTTAATGATCTTCAGGATATTCTGAAATAAAGGATGAAGGGTTATGAATTATTCGATATTAAAATATATTCTCGGTTATGTACTAAAAATAGAAGCAGCGTTTATGCTGCTTCCTTGTGTTACATCTCTTATTTACCATGAGAAAGAAGGACGCTATTTCTTTCTCGTCTCCTGTGTCTGTATGCTTTTGGGCGTGCTTATGACATACCGCAAACCCAAAAACACGGTCTTTTATTTGAAGGAAGGATGTCTTGCCACCTCCTTAAGCTGGATCATTCTGAGTCTTTTTGGTGCGGTCCCGTTCTGGATCAGCGGCGAGATTCCCCAATGGGAAAATGCACTTTTTGAAACAATCTCTGGTTTTACCACCACCGGAGCCACGGTTCTCAGCAATGTAGAAGGCTTATCGCACACTGCACTGATCTGGCGAAGCTTTACACACTGGATCGGCGGCATGGGCGTTCTTGTCTTTCTTCTGGCAATCCTCCCGTTGAGTGGCGGCTCCAGTATCAACCTGATGCGTGCAGAAAGCCCCGGACCATCTGTGGGCAAGCTGGTACCAAAGGTACGTTATACCGCAATGATCCTGTATACCATCTATTTTGGCATGACGGTTATTGAGTTTATCTTTCTGCTGGCAGGCAAAATGCCTGTTTTTGATGCGCTTACTACCGCCTTTGGTACTGCCGGCACCGGAGGCTTCGGTATCAAAAATGACAGTATAATGGGCTATTCACCCTATATACAATGGGTAGTTGCCATCTTTATGATATTGTTTGGTATCAACTTCAACTTTTATTTTTATATCCTGTACCGTCATTTCCGCAAGGCGATATCTATGGAGGAGATTCATTATTATCTCGCCATGATCCTGATCGCCGTAACGATTATATTCTTAAATGTCCGTACCATGTATCCAACCGGATTTGAAGCAATGACACATTCCGTTTTTCAGGTTGCGTCCCTTGCCACCTCCACGGGATTTTCCACCACTGATTTTGACCTGTGGCCGCAGACCAGCCAGACCATTCTGATCATTGTGATGTTTGTGGGTGCCTGCGCAGGCAGTACCGGCGGCGGTATTAAAGTGTCGCGGATTGTCATTATGTTTAAAACTGTTTTAAAGGAATTAAACAGTTATATCCATCCAAAGAGCGTCCGCAAAATTAATGTGGAGGGCAAACCGGTGGACCACGAGGTCGTCCGTTCCATCAATGTATTTTTTATTACGTTTATGATTATTTTTTCTCTTTCCGTCTTTGCGATCTCCTTCGAGGATGAGGATCTGGTCACCAACTTTACCGCAGTTCTCACCACCATCAATAATATGGGACCCGGTCTTTCCAAGGTAGGACCAACACAGAACTTCGGACATTTCAATGTCTTTTCCAAACTTGTACTGATGTTTGATATGCTGGCCGGCCGGCTGGAGCTGTTTCCGCTGCTGATCCTGTTCCATCCTGCCATCTGGAAAGATTCCTTTGAAAGTCACCGCAAAAAGAAACAGAAAGCATAAAGAAACACCTTCGAAAGCAGCGTTTGGAGCCGTTTTCGAAGGTGTTATTTTAGTGTATAGGAAAATGCTCGTAGCGTAGAGTGAGCAAGGGCAAAACGCTGGTTTTGCCCTTTTTTATTGTTGCGCAGCATCGCTGTAAACTTTAGGCGCAGGCACAAAGTTGCCAGGCAAATTCTATTCGCTTTATTCGTATCGCAGTGCCTCGATGGGATCCAGCCGGGCCGCTTTGTTGGCCGGATAATATCCAAAGAATACCCCGACGACCATAGAGAACAGTACAGCAATCATAATTGCTGCCACCGGTGCCGTTGCGGAATATCCCAGTACCGATGCCGCCACAGATCCAAGGATCAGTCCCAGCGCGATTCCCAGGCAGCCTCCCACCACACAAAGTACCATGGATTCTATGATAAACTGAAGACGGATCGATCCATTGGTCGCTCCCAGCGCCTTTCTTGTTCCAATCTCTCTTGTCCTTTCTGTAATGGAAACCAGCATAATATTCATAACGCCAATGCCGCCCACCAGAAGGGATATACCCGCGATCAGCGAAATCGCCAGGGACACGGTCCGGATCATTTCACTCATAGACTCCGTCATTGACTCCATTGTAGATGTGGCAATCTCATAATTGTCATTACTCATATAATAAGGTGTAAAAAACGTCTCGATCTGATCTGCGAAATCCGATACACTGGAAACAGAAGTGTCTGTCACAATGGTAAACTGCGTATAGCCATCATCGGAATGCATGATTTCCTTGGCGGTTGTCAGCGGAATATACGCATTTGTCGTAACATCCTCCGAACTGTCACTGACCGTTCCCTCGCTTTCATACTGATACACTCCCACAATATAGAAATCCTGATAATTTCCATCAATATTCAGACTGATCTTCTGCCATAATGCACTTTCATTGTCTCCATCAAACAGGGTTTCCACCATCTGATCCGATACCATAATGACATGCTTATTTCCCTCCAGATCAGCTTTTTTGATAGAACGCCCCGCCAGCAGGGTAACCTTGTCACTCCGAAAATAATCTTTATTTACGCCCGATACATTCAAACTGGCAGAATCACCGTCCTTTTCTACCGTAGCAGATCCTGCCGATTCACTGATCGCCACCGCAGAAATCCGGTTTTGAAATGTTTTTTTCATTTTTTGCAGCATAGCATCCGTGATCCTGTCATCCTCCGTAATAGATGCATTCCGATTACCGGCTCCAAATCTCATTCCGTCGGCACGAACCTCTTCTTCCTCACTTTTGGCGGATAGTCCTACCGTAATGTTATTGGCTCCCATCTCCTGAAAGCTGTCGGATATGGATGTGGTCAATGATTCACTCACCGTCATGATCGCAATGACAGAACCAATACCGATAATGATACCCAGCATCGTCAATAACGCTCGAAGCTTATTGGAAAACAATGCTTTACATGCAATCTTGATATTTTCCCAAATCAGCATTTTCTGCCTCCTTTTTTATATTCTGCCATCCGAAATCCGGATAACCCGGTCCGTTTCCTCCGCCAGCTCCCCGGAATGTGTGATCAGTACGATCGTTTTTCCCTGCTCCTTGTGAAGCTCATGGAAAATATCCATAATCTTCCGGCTGGTCTCGGAATCAAGGGCACCTGTCGGCTCATCGGCCAATATGATAGAAGGATCATTCGCCATGGCACGAGCAATGGCCGTTCTCTGTTTCTGGCCTCCGGATAATTCCTCCGGCTTATGAAACATCCTCTCTCCTATCCCCACCAATTCCAGAAGCTCCTTTGCCCTGGCACGGCGTTCTGTCTTTTTCACCTTGCCATACAACATCGGCAGCTCCACATTTTCCAGAGCGGTGGTCCGTGGAATCAGATTATATGTCTGAAACACAAAGCCGATCTCCTGATTTCGTATCATGGACAATTCTTTATCTCCCGTCTCTCCCACATTTCTTCCCCGGAGAAAATATTCTCCCTCCGTAGGGCGGTCCAGCGCACCAATGATATTCATCAGCGTGGATTTACCGGAACCGGATTCCCCCACGATGGATACAAATTCGCCCTGCTCCACCTGCAGGTCAATCCCATGAAGAATTTCCAGTTCATTCGGCTTTCCGATATAAAATCGTTTTACAATCCTATGCAAAGAGATTACAGAGGAATCCTTTTGTCGCTTTTCCATTTATTTTCCACCTCCCGGTCCGCCGCCGAAGCCGCCTTTGCCGCCCATATTACCACCATCCGGCATACCGGCTCCGTTCATGCCTCCCATCCCGCCAAGAGCATTGCTGTTTTTGTCTGAGGAGGAATCACTTCCGGAAGAAACCTTGTCAGTCGGAACCAAAACCTCCAATCCCTCCTGCAGATCATCTCCGGAAATCTCCACATAATAATCGGTCTCCATTCCTTTGGTTACTGTGATCTGACTTGTCCGGGTCTGGCTGCTGCTCTTTCCACTGTCCTCTTTACTGTCATTGTCCTGTGGCTTCTGCCCCTTCTGATCATCCGCAGGATTTCCATTCATCTGTCCGGCGTCATCGCCCTGTCCGCCAGTGTCATTACTCTTTTGTCGGTCTGTATTATTTTCCGTTTTCTGATCACCGGTATTATCGTTATCTACCACCGTAATATAATAGCTGCCATCCTGTGCCTCGCTGACCGCATCATATGGTACAGCATATACATCATCTGCTTCCTCTTTAATAATGCTGCATTTAGCGGTCATACCCATTTTGAGACGGCTGTCTTTTGTTTTCAAACGAATGCGGACCTCATAACCATCACTGCTGCTGTTTCCTGTATTCCCGGCATTTCCGGTGGTTTCTGCTGAGGAACTGCTGCCGGTAGACGGCGCCACGAATGTTACAACACCCTCCAGCTCATCCTCATCTGTCGCCTCCGTCAGGATCACCACACGCTGTCCCTTTTTCACATCGCTGATATCGTATTCATCTACACTTGTAGTAATCGTATATCCACTGGTATCATCCAGCTCTGCAATGGTTCCGCCGGTATACGTGTCTCCCACAGACACATTTAACGTTGTCACAACACCATCCATAGGAGCTGTCACTGTACATTTATCCAGTGACTCCTGCGCTTCCTCAACCTTTTTCTGTGCCTCTTTGACGCTCTTGGTCTGATTGCTTCTGGCATTGCTCACGGAACTCTTTGCCTGGGTCACAGAGGATTTATTTTGTCTTGCAGTATCTGTCTGATTGTCCTTTGCTGTCTCCAGCGCGGATTTTGCCTGCTCATATGCCTCCTGGGCTTTCGTCAGAGCCTCCTTTGCCGCCGTAAGTTCCTGACTGTTCTTCCCCTTTGCACCGGTTTGGAGCTTCTTTACTTTATTTTTGGCAGTCTGTAATGCTTTTGCAGCCGTTTCCATTGCTTTTTGCGCTTTCTTCACATTTTTGGCAGCCTTCGTATTATTGTAGCTCTGGTCACTGAGCGCGGTGTCATACTGCTCCTGCGCAGATTCTATCTCCAACGCAGCAGAACTCTGTGCTTCCGATAAAGCATCCTGTGCTTCCTCCAGACTACTCTCCAGACTATCCGAATCAAAAAGAGCTATCTTATCCCCCTTTTTCACTTTATCCCCTACTTTGACATAAATCTTTTTCACGGTCACATCATTCACCGAAGCCGATACCGTCTGTGTTTTCCGGCTCTCAATGGTTCCGGATGCACTAATGGAATCGGTGAGATCCATTTTGGCCAGGGTTGTTGTACTCTGTCCGGTCACTCCCTCCGAGGAGGCTTTTTTTGCCTGAAGAAAATGTCTTCCTGCCAGAATCCCTCCTGCCAGAACCAAAACAACACCTCCACAGACAATCACCTTAAACTTTTTCCCACGTTTCTTTTTCATATGACACCTTACCTTTCTAACAAATAAATCGAATAATATGTTCCAAATCATACCCAAATTTCTTGTTGAAAAAGTGTAAAAGCCGTGTTCAAATTGTGAAACGAAGTTTCAGTTGATAAAATACTCCAATACTAATATAATAAATTAGATAATAATCGGTTTATTCTTCAAGAAAGGATTGGTATATAAAATGAAAAAAATAGTTCTTACCGGCGGAGGTACAGCCGGCCATGTAACACCAAACATCGCCCTGATCCCGGAGCTTCAGAAGCAGGGCTACGAAGTCCACTACATCGGCTCCTACGAAGGCATTGAAAGCCGCCTGATCCCGGAGCTTGGTATTCCTTATTATGGTATCTCCAGCGGCAAGCTGCGCCGCTATATTGATCCGAAAAATTTAAGTGATCCATTCAAAGTCATTCGCGGCTACGGACAGGCACGAAAGCTGTTAAAGCTCCTCCATCCGGATGTGGTATTTTCCAAGGGCGGCTTTGTTTCTGTTCCCGTGGTTGTTGCAGCCAAATCCCGTCATATCCCATGTGTGATCCACGAATCCGACATGACACCAGGACTTGCCAATAAAATCTGTATCCCTTGCGCAGACAGAGTCTGTACAAACTTTCCGGAGACCTTAAAGCATCTGCCGGAGCACAAAGGCGTTCTGACCGGCTCTCCGATCCGCCAGGAGCTTTTTCAGGGCAGCAAAGAAAAGGGACTTGCTTTCTGTGGTTTTACCGATGAGAAGCCTGTTATTCTGATCATCGGCGGCAGTCTTGGTGCCGTCCGGGTCAATGAGGCTGTTCGTGCGATCCTGCCACAGCTTCTGGAGCGTTTCCAGATCATCCATCTGTGCGGCAAAGGCAAGATGGATGATTCCCTCAAGGACACAAAGGGCTATGTACAATTTGAGTACATAAAGGAAGAATTACGAGATCTTATGGCTGCCGCAGATATTATGATCTCCCGCGCCGGAGCCAATGCCATCTGCGAGATCCTGGCCCTTCGTAAGCCAAACATCCTGATCCCACTTTCCGCTCAGGCAAGCCGCGGCGATCAGATCCTGAATGCCGCCTCCTTCGAGAAACAGGGCTATAGCATCGTGATCCAGGAGGAGGAGCTGACCAACGAAAAGCTCCTGAATGCCGTAAATACCGCTTTTGAAGAAAAAGACCGCTTTATCAAGGCAATGCAGCGAAGCCAGCTCAACAATTCCATTGAAAAGATCGTGGAACTGATCAACGTCTCTGCAAAAAATAAAAAGAAATAATGATACAACGAACTCGAAAGATTGGAGGATTCCCATGAATATTCCAAATGATCCTATGATGTTAGTTAGTTATTTAAACACACAGCTCCGGGATTTTTATCCAAGTCTGGAAGAGCTGTGCAAATCACTGGATTTAGACCAGCAGCAGATCTGCGACAAATTAAAAACAGTGGATTACAGCTATAACGCTGCCACCAACCGCTTTATCTGACGTATCGATTATATCCGGAAAGTTCTCTTTTGTCTTTTCGGATACTCTGCCCGGCTTTAAACAATAAAACAGCAGCTTTGATACGAAATCACAAATTTGTGATATCCGTTCAAAACTGCTGTTTTCTGTTTATACTATAAGTTTAATTCAAAATATTGGGGCACTTATTCACTTGTGCCAATTCTGTAAATAACAAAATCATAAAGCCCTTATGAAGTAATGATACTTCCGTCTGCAATCCGCGAAACCCACATAGACATTCCCGGACCATGATTGCCGAAAGGACGTGTGTGAAACCCAAAGCGCTCATAAAAGCTTTCTCTCTCATATGCCGCCATCAGGCTGACCATCACGGTCTCATCATCCATTACATCCCGCTTGATATACTCCAGAAGCCTGTCGATCAGAGCCGTACCAATATGCTCTCCCTGACACTCCGGCCGCACGATCACATCAGTAATAAAATAAGTATAACCTCCATCACTGACGATCCTCGCCATTCCAACCGGCTTGCCGTCCTTCCGGGCGATGAGTTTATAGAAAGAATTGTTCAATGCTTTCTGAGCTCTCTTGTCTTTTACGGTGATCCAGTTTACAGAACGTCGCAGGTCATTATACTCCTCCACCGTAATCTCATCTGTATATGTAAGCATTTTGTCGTCCCTTTCTTGCTGCTATATTAATCGTTTCACCCCTCGATTACACCATGAATATTTTCTCTGATATTATCAACACGGAAGAAGGAAATATCCTCCTCCAGAGACTTGGACAGCTCCTGAAGCTGCCTTGCTGACTCTGCCAGAAGATTCATCGCTGCATTCATCTCCTCCATAGAAGCCGTTGTTTCCTCTGTGGATGCTGCATTCTGCTCCGAAATCGCAGAGAGGTTTGAGATTACATCTGCCACATTGGCACGGGCACTATTGCAGTGCTCTGTCTGCTGGCGGATCATACCTGCCGCCTGGGCAGCTCCACTGATACCATCACCAACCTCCGCAATCTGCTTTCTGGTTGCCTGCAGCTTCTCCTGTTGCTCGTTCATAATCTTCTGAACTTCTTCCATGACCTGTACAGAATTCTCAGAATCCTTCAAAAGCTCTCCAATAATATCGGCAATGCTTCCGGCAGACTCATTACTCTGCTCTGCAAGTTTCTGAATCTGACCCGCTACCACAGCAAAGCCACGTCCCTGCTCTCCGGCACGGGCTGCCTCAATGGAAGCATTTAAAGACAAAAGATTGGTCTCTTCTGCAATAGAAGTGATCAGATCAACAGCTGCCCGGATCTTTAATGCAGACTCATTCGTTGCGTTAACCTGACTGGAAATATGTCTAACAGCCTCCATACTCCTGTCATTGGATTCTGTAAGATCCCGGATAATATCGATTGAACGGTCACTGGAGCCTTTAATCTCCTGAGTTCCCTGATCCAGCTCTGCCACATTATCTGCAATATGTCCGATCAACTGACCCATTGTATCCACCTCATGGGATGCCCTCTCGATCTCATCTGCCTGAGATACGGCTCCCTGGGAAATCTCCTCAATCGCCTTACTGATATCATCTGCGGTGGAGCTGGTCTGCGTTGCCATATTGCTAAGATCCGTACCGGACTTCAACAGCTGCTCAGAAGAAGTGCGGATATGATTCACCACCTCAAGAAGCTGGTTCATAAGCACTGCCACACCCTTCGTCATATCTCCCAGCTCATCATTACGGCGCATGGCTTTCGACTCGACTGCTACTGTCAGATCACCGTTAGACAAACCGTGAACGGCTTTCTCCGCTGCCTGCAGTCCCATCTGGATGCCTTTGGTCAGAAGGAAGATCACAATTATAGCGAGTACGATCATTACCAGCTCCACAATAACAATATGACTGGTACGCTCGCTGATCAATGTCTGTACGTCTGTCACAGGCTTGCCGGCAAATACCATGCCGATCACCTTATCTCCGGAATCCTTTAATGGCGCATAACAGCCACAATACTCCTCTCCGTCAATGGTAATATTATATTTCTCGACGGTCTTTCCATCCTGTGTCACAGCCTTTGTAATGGACTCATCTGCCTTTGTCCCGGTAAGACGATTCCCTGACTGATCCTTAAGTGTCGTTGCCATACGGGTGCCCCCATAAAATACCGTCACCTGCATGTCTGTTCCTTCCACAAAGGAATCCAGAAAATCTGTCTCATCCGTAACATTAAAGCTTCCCTTCATCAGCTTATCGCCACTGACGGAATATGTATCACTGTTGACCGCATTATACAACTGCTCCAGAGAATGTGTCTGTGTCTCCAGTGCGTACATCATCTCCTGACGCATACCCTCTCTCATATTACGTGTAGCAGAAATCCCCACGATCACTGCCATCAGTATCATTGGAAGCAAAGCAACCAGCATGATTTTGATCCGCAGTCTGCTGCTGCCGTTTTTCTTCTCTTTCCTTCTCTTTCTAGCCATAATTACCCTCCTCATATTTCATAGAATTCGTTTGAAAATATAACAATATTATAAATCAGATAAATGTTTCTGTCCAATCTTTTTCCCTATTTTTTAGAATATCTCTTTTCTTTTTTTCATATATTGAAACATACGGGACAACAAATCACATATATGGAGGAATTCCCATGAAATTATCCTTAGAAACTATGATTACAAACCAGATAAAATGCCACGGCAGTATCCAGACCACTCTGGAAGATGATGTAAATGTGCCGGACACAAAGCCGGACATTGATTTTATCATAAAGCAGCATGGCTGCCTGGAGCTTACCGAGATCACCTGCGAACAAAATAAATGTATTGTACATGGACAGCTCCAATTCGAGCTGCTGTATGTCAGCAATGATGATATCCGCCCGATACATAACATGAAAGGACAGATTCCCTTTGAAGAAACGATAAATATGGATGGCTTATCCGACACAGATACCGTTTTTTGCAGCTATGATCTGGAGGACTGTCAGATTAAACTGATACACTCCCGCAAGATCAGTGTTCGTGCAATTGCCGGCTTCCACTGTCAGGCAGAGGACGAAACAAGTTATCCTGCGGGAGTCGATATTATCTCGGACGATGCCGCCCGGGCCGGAATGGACGCTCTTGTCCCGGAGGGACTTCATAAACGTTTCGACGATATCTCTTATACCCGGTCCACTCCCCGGCAGAAGGATGTTTTCCGCATCAAAGATGAGCTCACCCTTCCAAAGGGAAAACCGGATATTGACACGATCCTTTACTATGAAATGACCCCTGTAAATCTCCAGACACGTCTTCTGGAGGACAGCATCCGCATTACCGGAGACTTGCATGTGTTTGTGTTGTATATACCGGTGGATGAGGAGCGCCGGATGGAATATCTGGAAACGGAGACTTCCATTGATGGTATCGTACAATGCGACCAATGCAGCGAGCAGATGATTCCTGATATTATATTCCAGCCCGGATGCGGCTCTATGGAGGTCAAACCCGACGAAGACGGGGAACAACGTGTTCTTGAGATCGAACTGCCGCTAAACATGACTATGAAATTTTACGAGGATGTTAAGCTTCCGATCCTCAAGGATGCCTATTCGACGGCCTGCGAATTGACACTATCCAAAAAACCGGTTACCTTTGAACAGCTCCTGCTTAAAACACAAAATGTTATCCGTGTTTCTGATCAGATCAAACCGGATGATAAACAGGAACGAATTCTTCAGATCTGCACCGCCTCCGGCCGGGTCCAGATTGATGAACAGGAAATCCGGGAAGACGGCATTGCTCTGGAAGGCATCGTTGCTCTGGATATCCTGTATATCACCGAAAATGACGATCAACCTCTGGGCAGCTTAAATGCTGTTATTCCATTCCAGCATTTTATGGAGATCAAGGGGATTTCCCCTGAGGATCACTATCTGCTCCAGACCGACATCAGCCAGATCAGTGTGATCATGCTGGATGCGGCGGAAATTGAAGCAAAGGTGGTTCTCAGTGTCAGTGCTATTGTATTCACCTCTGCCGGCTGTAACGTCATCACACAGATTGAAGAAGCTCCCCAGGATCTGGAACGTCTTCAGAAAATGCCCGGCATCGTAGGCTTTATCGTCAGTGATAACAGTAGTCTCTGGGATATCGCAAAAGAATACCAGACCTCTCCGGAAAGTATTATGGAGCTTAACGGACTCACCTCAGAGGAAGTTCATCCGGGAGATCGCCTGCTACTTGCAAAACAGGTGGATGGGCTGTAATTTCCGTATGATCGCCCCCCCAAAAAAAATCCATATTTTGCCATGTTACTGCAATGAATGAAATAAACACATTGTCTGATAAAACAATAAAGACATCGAATATAACTCTGTGTCTCTCCTAAATTTGTTTCCGAGAAACATAGTTCACATTCGATGTCTTTTATTTTTCAAAGCCTCCATCTGCCTTCCGGCTGACTTGCTTTATATTTTGTATTACTCGATCACCTTGATCCAGCCCTTAGGAGCTTCAATGCGTCCCATCTGGATACCTGTCAGCGTCTCATACAGCTTCTTGGTAATTGGTCCCATCTCCTCCATACCACTTGGGAAGCAGATTTCTTTACCATGATCATTGATCTTGCCAACCGGAGAGATAACTGCAGCTGTACCGCAAAGACCACACTCTGCAAAGTCCTTAACCTCATCGAGATATACTTCTCTCTCCTCAACCTCAAGACCAAGATACTCCTTGGCTACGATCAGCAGAGAACGACGTGTAATAGATGGAAGAATACTGTTAGACTTTGGTGTAACGACTTTATTATCCTTTGTAATAAACAGGATGTTTGCTCCACCTGTCTCCTCAATCTTTGTACGGGTTGCTGCATCCAGATATACGTTCTCAGCAAATCCCTGATTATGTGCATCTACAATCGCATGTAAGCTCATTGCATAGTTCAAGCCAGCCTTGATGTGGCCTGTTCCATGAGGTGCTGCACGATCGAAATCAGAAACACGGATTGTAATTGGCTTTGCGCCGCCCTTGAAATATGGGCCTACCGGTGTAGTAAATACACGGAACTGATACTCATCAGCCGGCTTTACACCAATGACTGCATTGGTTCCAAACATATACGGACGTATGTAAAGAGTGGCACCGGAACCATAAGGCGGTACATAATCAATATTTGCCTTTACTGTCTGTACGATCGCATCTACAAAACGATCCTGTGGAAAAGTCGGCATTTCCAATCTCTTTGCTGACTGCTCAAGACGCTCTGCGTTTAAATCCGGACGGAAGCACACCACATGACCGTCCTCTGTGGTATACGCCTTCAGACCCTCAAATACAGTCTGTGCATACTGAAGAACTCCGGCACACTCACTAATTGTAATCGTATCATCGCTGATCAATGCGCCATCGTCCCATGCGCCATCTTTGAAATTGGACACATATCTTTTGTCCGTTTTTACATAACCAAATCCAAGGTTATGCCAATCGATATCTTTCTTTGCCATAACTATTCCTCCATTCTGTATACATTCCATGCATGTATACGATTGATTCATTGAATCCAATTTTAATACTTGATAGGAAGAGTGTCAAGGGTATCTTTTCTGCTTTGGATGTATTTTGTCCGGGGCTTCACATACCTGCGCCATTACTCCTCCAGCATATCGATCCTCTTCTGATGACGCTCTGCATTTGAAAACTCTGTATTTAAAAACGTATCGACAATCATCAATGCCAGACCCGGTCCAACCACACGGGCTCCCATAGCCAGCATATTTGCATCATTATGCTCTCTGGTTGCTTTGGCACTAAATACATCATGACATAATGCCGCGCGGACGCCCTTGATCTTATTGGCTGCAATAGAAATCCCGATGCCTGTCCCACAGATCAGAATGCCTTTTTCACATTCTCCGGAAACTACCGCCTGTGCTGCCTTTTTACCGAATACCGGATAATCACATGGACTTTCATCATAGCATCCGTAATCCTTATACTCGATCCCTTTCTCCTCCAGATATCCGATGATCTCCTGTTTTAATCCATATCCACCATGGTCACTTCCCAATGCAATCATTCTGCTTGTCCTCCTTCGTCTTTCTCATTTTTCATTAAAATCTGTATCACCTTGCGGATCCGCCGGGCAATATCGTGATAACACATATCATACTGCTCCTCTTCCCCGCCATAAGGATCTGTAATATCCGTATCTTCTCCAACATATTCTCCTAAAGTATATACCTCACCGCCCTGATATTTTTCAAGATATGCAACCTTTTCACTGAAAGTCATCGTGAGTACCAGGGTATCCTCCCCAATATCAAACTGCTCTAACGGCACAGAATTTTCATGGGAACAAGGCCGCAGATCATGCTGACTCAAGGAAACATTTACCTTCGGGCTGATGGGTTCTGAAAAAAGAACCACCAGTCCCCTGGAACAGCATGACGGAAAGGACGGTACCCTCTCTCCGCGTTCTCTCGCCTGTTCTCTTTCCTTTTCTGTAAACTGCCGGTACATAGCTTCTGCCACGGGACTTAAATATGTGTTTGCCGTACAGACAAAAATAATCTTTGAATAATCCAATAATCAGTACCCCTCTCTATACATTGATCACATGATATGCAGCCGCCTTCAACATCCGATTCATAATTGCTTTTCCCAGCGTATCCTGTTCAAAGCTCTCTGCAAATATATATTCCGCACCAATATGGTCCATCTCTCTCAGTATATCATATAATCCGGCCGCAATCGACCCCTCCGTTCTGCGTGATCCCACGCTCCGTACATTGTCACACTGATATCTTGTTTCGGTCTCCTCTGTAGCAATTACCGCTACGGAATGTCCTTCCAGCATCTTCTCCCGGCAAAGGCGGTTGATCTCCCCGATCACCTTTTCGGTTTTACCCTCCACGATAGTCATCTGTCCCTTAGGCGCATAATGACGGTATTTCATTCCCGGTGCCTTTGCTACGATATTGGGATTGATGGTTCTGGAAAGAATCGCCGGATCCACCTGCACCTGTCCCAATACCTCCTCCAGCATCTCTTTTGTTATATATCCGGGACGCAGAATTGTCGGAACACCTGTACTCATATCCACAATCGTGGATTCCAGACCGATTCCAACTGCTCCTCCATCAATGATCATATCAATCCTTCCGTCCAGATCCTCCTGCACATGCTCTGCCTTCGTGGGACTTGGTCTTCCCGATGTATTAGCACTTGGAGCCGCAATATAAACGCCGGACTCCCGGATCAGTGCCCTTGCAACAGGATGACTTGGCATTCGTACTGCCACCGTATCCAGCCCACCCGTTGTAGACCCCGGTACCTTCTCTTTCTTTGGAAAGATCATTGTCAGCGGTCCCGGCCAGAAATGCTGTGCCAGCTTCGCAGCCTCCTCCGGAACCGTCTGTGCAACCTCCTCCAACGATTCCATATCTGCAATATGCACGATCAGCGGATTGTCCGAAGGGCGTCCCTTGGCTTCATAAATCTTCGCAGAAGCCTCCGGTCGAAGTGCATCACCACCCAGACCATATACCGTCTCGGTAGGGAATGCCACCAGACCTCCGTTCTGCAAAATCCTGCACGCCTCCTGCAGCTCTTCATCCTGAAAGCTCTCCGGGTTTATCGTTTGCATTATCGTTTTCATTTTAATTATGACCTCCGCTCACATACTGCAGCGTCCCAAGTGCAACTGTCCATGCCACCCGGCGCTGATATGCCTCCTGCGTCAACAGCTCTGCCTCCTGCGTATTTGATAAAAAACCACATTCCACAATCACCATCGGCGCCTGAGTATTTTTTAACATATAATAATCACTGTTTGCCTTTGCCACTCTGTTGTTTTCCGGATCCAGTCCGGATACCAGCTGCTCCTGCAGTATTTCTGCCAGAACCTTTCCCTTTTCGGAAGTTGTCTGGTAAAAAACCTGTGCTCCCTTAGAGCTCTCCGATGTAAAACTATTCTGGTGAATACTGATCACAGCATCTGCTCCACTGTCGTTAATGATCCGACAGCGTGCATGCAGGTCTGCTATCTTTTTGTTGGTATCCCCGTCCTGATAAAGTCCCTGATCCGTCTCTCTCGTCATGATCACCTTGCAGTCATTTTGTTCCAGAATATCCTTCAGCTTTAGGGAAATCGCCAGATTAACATCCTTTTCCGGCACATCATTTATTCCAATCTTGCCGGGATCATTCCCTCCATGTCCCGGATCGATCACAATTGTATAACGCTGCTCTTTGTCTGCCTGTTTCGACCATGTATAAACAGCATTTCCTGTCTCAAAGATCATGGCTGCAAATGCCAGTCCCAGGATCAAAAAGCTCATCACTCTGTTTATTTTGTTATTCATGCTTCTACGCTCCGGTATATCCTTTTGTTTCATATTATGAATATACCAAACCAGATAGAATAACTACATATATTTGATGATCATATCCCATACAGCTGAATCTTCAAGTCCCAGCTTCCAAAATGCATATCCGGCGGTCTGATGATCTGAAACCACCTTCATCTTCTCTTCCAGAGAAGTCTGATCCTCCAGCCACATTTTATAAACCACACCATCCTTGGTGTACTCTGCATAATTCATGCCACTTTCATCATTCCACTCAAACTTTGCTCCTGCATCGATCATAGATTCCTTCGCAAAGTGCATTCCATATGCCTCTGAGCTCAGCTTAACCTTTCCATCCTTTGTCGTTTCCTTCCAAAGACGGCTGTAAAATGGCAATGCTATGATCGTCTGCTCCGCCGGTACCTCCTTCAATGTATTCTCTGTAGAATCTGTCACATAATTCAGAGAAGACACCGGACCTGCCTTCTCAGAGCCTGCATAATACTCATCATATGCCATTGTGATCACATAATCCGCTACGGCAGCCTGTTCCTTACGATTATAATACATAGAATAGGAAGTCGGCGGATAATTATCAATTGATAAAACGACTCCGTTATTGCGGCACATAATGCCAAGCTCCCGGATAAACTGGATGAAATCATCCCCATTGGCCTTCCTGACGTGCTCAAAGTCGATATTGATGCCATCCAGACTGTACTTGATCGCTTCTGCGATCAGATTTTTTTCCAGCTTTTGTCTGGTTGTTGTCCGTTCCAGTACCTTGCCAATCTTGCTGTCATTGCTGAAATCATTGCATACCCCCCACACATCAACTCCGAGGCTGCGTGCCCTTGACACATATGCATCGCTGGCAAGAGAAGTAATCTCACCATGATTGCCGGAAACCGTAAACCATGTCGGTGCTACCACATTGACACCCTTCGTCGCATTGAGCAGGTTCAGCACCCCATCATTGGCTGCGCTTGTGGTCACCTGATGCCATACCAGATTAACCTTCCCATCCTTCAAAATATGAGTATACTGCTCCTCTTTAAAATCGGTCGTGTATTCCGACTGATAGATCTTTCCAAGATCTTTTCTGCGGACATATCCCACAACACCATCCACAGACATGACCTTATCAAAAGAAGATTCATTGCCATCGCCCGACTTCGTACTGTCTCCCTGCTCCAGTACACGTACCTGGTCATCCTCCTTCAGCTTCACTAATATATCACTTTTGATGCTTGCACGATAACGTATTCTGGCTTTCTTTTTTGCCTTGGCATAATCTGCCTTCTCATTATAACGATAAGTGATCACCACTCTGTCCGGTTTATCGTACTTCTTATAATCCAGTGCTGTACGCTCCTTTACATAATCCAGTGCCACATAAGCCGTGTCACCCTTTACCTTTACGATCGGGTAATCCATAGAAGCCTTGCTTTTATTGGTATAATAATCCTGACTGTCTGCCGCAGCGGATATCACTGCAGTAGAAGTAGTATATAACAGCTGGTTCTCCTTGGAATCCCAGTAAAAACGGGAATTCAGATAATCGTGAACCATCCCATAATCTACATAAATCTGCCCATTCTCATACAGAGCTTTTGTGTCATAAATCTGATCCTGCAGGATCACCTGCATCTCCCCTTCTGACACCTTAAAATAATCTGTCAGTGCCATCTCCCTGTTGCTCGGCATATACCTTTTCACCAGCAGAGCAATCCCTGCAATCACAATGGCAAGAACCAGAAGTGCAATAAAGGTCAGCGTCAATTTCTTTTGTTTATTCATGGCTCAGTCCCTCTTTTCTATATAAATGACGTAAATCAAACCACATCAAATGCATATATTTGAAAAAAGTATATCACTTTTCCAACGCACAATCAATCCTCGCATTTTATGCAGAGCGGAAAGCCCCGATCATATCATTAAGTATCCGGAAAAAGAAAAACCAGATGTGCCTGTCTGTCCCCGGGCCAACGGTTTCCAGACGGCACATCTGCTTGATCAAAAGGTTCTAATACTGGTTCGCTTTAAACGGCATATAGCTGCCATACACCATACATCGTTGTCAGACATGTTCCAAGTGATCAAAATCAATCTGTGTGATCCGTCCCTGACGATCCCCGACATAATCCTTCATATAATACGCCTCCTCCATCATCTGATGGAGCTTGTCCGTCTCTGCCAGAGTATAGGGTCTTCCATCCACGGAAACGCTTAAGCCGGCAGCCTCCGCCTGCTCCATTTCTGCCAATATCCACGAATACATCTGCTCTTTTAAATCACCTGTATTTTCCTTCATCGACACACCCTCCTATGATAAGGATGATACGGAAGTACAAATTTGTGATACGTTTTCCTGATCATCCCACCTGAAATAAACTTTTATTGTTGACTGGAGAAACATCTCGCTGATACGCTGGATATGTGTCTTCCTTCGTCTGACTTTTTATAACCTCCTTTCTTCATTTTCAAGACCGTCTCTCCAGCTCCTATTATACTCCGTCATAATCCGTCGTGACAACCCATAAACAGGGCGTTTCGCGCCGAAATACCACTCTCTGTTCTGTCATTTTTTCACAAAACAGAAGTGTGAAAAATCAGTTTTTATTCAGTATTGTATTTAAAAATACAAATAATAGAAAACCCACAAGAAAATGCCAGTATTTCTTAGTGAAAATCAACAAAAAATAAAGAGGAACGCAAAATTGACTTATGCGTAAGAATATTCTATAATCAAACTAACCAGAAGGATTGTTCGCTTTAATAAAAACTACTCCATCTGTTACAAAAAATCATGGAAAGGAAGTGAGCCTATGCATATCGAAAAAATTAATGATCATCAGATTCGCTGTACCTTAAACCAAAAGGACTTAAGTGACCGGGAACTTCGAATCAGCGAGCTCGCCTATGGCAGCGAAAAAGCAAAGGCTCTTTTTCGCGATATGATGCAGCAGGCATCTTACGAATTCGGTTTTGAGGCAGAGGATATCCCTTTGATGGTAGAGGCGATTCCTATGTATCCGGACAGCCTTGTTCTTGTGATTACCAAGGTGGATGATCCGGATGAACTTGATACACGATTTTCTCATTTTACCGATGATGATTCCGATTTTGAAAATACAGATATGGATGATATAGATAATGTCTTTACTATTGAAGAGGATGATATGTCAGATATGGATCTGTTTGACAGTGACATTCTGATGGAACCGGAACCTTCGGCATCTGATCCTGCTTCCACCACTCTGCCGGACGATGCCGGTCACAGCACATCCGACGGTGACTTCATTTCCCTGTCTGAAGCATTAGGCATGGAACGCCGTCCAAAAACCAAGGACTATACTGCAAGCCGCGACGTGATCAAGATATTCTCATTCCGGAATCTTCAGGATCTTACCGATCTGGCAGAATATCTGGTATATACCTATTATGGTTCCAACACTGTTTACAAGGATGAAAAAACCGGCTTATATTATCTGATCGCTCATAAATCCGAACACAGTCCGGAGGAGTTCAATAAAATCTGTAATATTATGGGCGAATATGGCAGACCGGTACACAATATGTATGCAAGCCATTCTTATTATGAAGAACATTATGAGCCATTGATCCAGGAGCACGCGCTTCAGGTACTGGCAAGTATCTGATCTGAATGCAGCAAAACGCTGGTTTTGCCCTTTTTTATTATGTTTCGAGCAGTTTCTATACAAAATAAAAGACCTGTTACAAACCGGTGCAGCCGTTTGTAACAGGTCTTTTATTTTGTATTCATTTGATTTCATAATTATTTCTTTGCCAGATAGCCGTTTACATTCTCAATCAGCTCGTCCGCATTGAGACCGTGAACCATAGCGGCCTCCTCCAGACTCTCTCCCTGTGATGCTGGGCAGCCTACGCAATGCATACCGGATGCCATCAATACAGCAGCAATACCCGGATCGATCTGAAGCATATCACTAATGATCATATCTTTATTTACTCTAGCGTCCATGTTAATCCTCCATCTCATACAATATCCGGCTCTCTGCCGGATCTGTATATCATTCTAAAAAACTCATTGTTTGTGTTGAAAAGGAAAAAGACTGTCCACGGTGAAGCCATCGAGGACAGTCCGGTAATTCATGTGTAATGATTACGCCTCTGAAATAGCTCCAGAAGGACATGTACCAGCACAAGCGCCACAGCTGATGCAAGAATCAGCGTCGATCTCATAGTGCTCAGCACCTTCTGCAATAGCTCCTACAGGACATCCGCCTGCACAAGCGCCACAACTTACACAATCATCTCCAATAACATATGCCATTTTATAAATCCTCCTTTTCTTAGTATAACCACATTCTAATACAATTTTCTGTTTTTTACAAGAGGAAAACCTTACTAACTCAATTTTCTCATTTGTGTTAAGTGAGAAAATTTATCAATAACCTCCGGTGCTCCATAACTATGTCAGCGTGAAAGGTTATATTTAGAAATCTACCTCTGTATCATAATAGCAGCATTTCAGCAGCTTCTCCATCTCCTCCTGGGATGGCTGACGAGGGTTCGAACCGGTGCATGCATCCAGGATCGCATTTGCTGCAATCTCCGGCAGACGCTCCAGAAATACTTTCTCCGGTACAAAACCTTCCTCTGTCGGATAACTGTCCGGTCCGTAATTTTTGATACAATGAGGAATATTTAACGCATCATTCATTCCACGAAGATATTTGATCAGAAGCTCTACCTTTTCATCATCATTACTGCCTCCAAGCTTCATAAAATCTGCAATCTCTCCATAACGTTCCTTTGCTGTGGCATCCTTTGCGTTAAATGCAATAACCTTCGGCAGATACATCGCATTGGCCGCACCATGGATAATATGTGCGCCATAGTCTGCAAAGGCAGCTCCGGTCTTGTGTGCCATAGAATGTACAATACCAAGAAGTGCGTTGGAAAATGCCATTCCTGCAAGACACTGTGCATTATGCATACTGTCTCTCTTTTCCATGTCTCCCTCATAGGAGCCTACCAGATCTCTCTGGATCATCTTGATCGCATGAAGTGCCAGCGGATCTGTATAATCACAATTTGCCGTAGAAACATATGCTTCGATCGCATGAGTCATAGCATCCATACCGGTATGTGCCACCAGTTTCTTTGGCATCGTCTCTGCAAGTTCCGGATCCACAATTGCTACATCCGGCGTGATCTCAAAATCAGCAATCGGATACTTGATACCTTTCTCATAATCTGTAATGATCGAAAATGCCGTAACTTCTGTTGCCGTTCCGGAAGTTGAAGAAATTGCGCAGAATTTTGCTTTTGTACGAAGCTTTGGCAGACCAAACACCTTGCACATATCCTCAAAGGTCACATCCGGATACTCATACTTGATCCACATTGCCTTGGCAGCATCGATCGGAGATCCACCGCCCATGGCAACGATCCAGTCCGGCTGAAACTCCTGCATTTTGGCTGCGCCTTTCATTACCGTCTCCACAGACGGATCCGGCTCAATGCCCTCGATCAGATCAACCTCCATGCCTGCTTCCTTCAGATAACCGATTGCCTTATCCAGGAACCCATTTCTCTTCATGGAACCGCCGCCCACACAGATGATTGCCTTCTTTCCTTCAAAGTCCTTCAGGGCCTCCAATGCCCCCTTGCCGTGATACAGATCTCTTGGTAACGTAAATCTTGCCATAAATATTACCCTCCTTTAAAATCTGACAATTCCATCGACAAGATAGATTTGTCGTACAATTTGATACTTCTATTTTACACCTGATGAGATATTTCATCAACAGAGAATCTATGGAAATATATGAAAGATTTGTGAAGATATGACCGGCTTTCATAGACAGTAGATACATTCTTGAATCGGGAAATGTATTCTGATAGAATTGTGACATGACATAATTTCAGATTTAGGATTTGATGCGTGACATATAAAAGATCACCGGAAATGAGGTTTACTATGAATAACTATAAACTGATCCTGCAATACGACGGCACCCGTTACAGCGGCTGGCAAAAGCAGGGTAATACAGACAACACGATACAGGCAAAGCTGGAAACCATTGCAGGAAAGCTCACCGGTACTCCAACCGATGTCAATGGCTCCGGCCGGACAGACGCCGGTGTCCATGCTTTGGGACAGACAGCCAATTTCCGCTGTGAGAAAAAACTTGCTGATACCGATTATATCCGGGATTATTTTAATCATGCCCTTCCGATGGATATCCGCGTCATTTCGGTAGAGGAAGCACCCACACGCTTCCATGCCAGACTCAATGCAAAGGAAAAACACTACCGCTATGTGATCGACAATGCAATAGTGCCTAATGTATTTGAACGGCGTTACGCAGCCCGGATTCCTTCCGGACACGAAGCGCGCATCCCCTATGATATAAAAGAAATGAAAAAGGCTGCTGCGTATCTGACGGGGGAGCATGATTTTAAAAGCTTTTGCGATAACCGCCACATGAAAAAATCCACTGTCCGTACGATCCGGGATATCCGGATTGCCAACGATAACGACCGGATCACTCTGGATTTCTACGGCAATGGATTTTTATATCATATGGTGCGTATCCTGACCGGAACACTTCTTGAGGTTGGAAGCGGCCAGAGATCCGCAGAGGATATCCCCCGCATTCTGCAGTCCCTTGACCGCCGCGAAGCAGGTTTTACCGCTCCGGCACCGGGGCTGTTTCTGGTGGAAGTAATGTACTGACAATCACGCGATCTTTGCGCATGACGGAGGTCCAAAGAAGCTCCTGATATGAGCCCCATGCATCATCCCTGCATTTTCTCCATAATCTCTTCCAGCAGCTTTCCTGCTACCTCCTCCTTGGACTGCAGTGGCAGCTCCGTTGCTCCATCTGCTGTGATCAGCGTCACCACATTGGTGTCTCCGCCAAATCCGGCACCCTGCACCTTAAGATTATTGGCAACGATCATATCCACGTTCTTTTTTGTCAGTTTCTGACGGGAATTTTCCAGCATGTTCTGTGTTTCCATAGAAAAACCACAAAGGAACTGCCCCTCTCTGCGGTGTTCTCCCAGCCATCCGAGAATATCTTTGGTACGGGTCAGTGCAATGGCATTGTCCCCATCCTTCTTTTTGATCTTTTCGGTTGCTGTAGTAACTGGCGTATAATCTGCAACCGCAGCCGCCTTAATAATAATATCCTGTTCCTGTGCCCGGCCGGTCACAGCCTCGAACATATCTGCCGCACTCGTCACCGGCACCACATCCACAAACATTGGCGGGTCGATCGCTACCGGACCGGTCACCAGCGTTACCTTTGCGCCCCGAAGCATCGCCTCCCGCGCAATGGCATATCCCATCTTCCCGGTAGAATGATTGGTAATATAGCGGACCGGATCAATCGCTTCCACGGTAGGTCCTGCTGTTACAAGAACCCGCTTATCCGCCATGGTTTTCTCACAGGCAGCTTCTTTGAGAATATACTGCAGCAGAATATCCTCGGACGGCAGCTTTCCGGCCCCGACATCATGACAGGCCAGCAACCCCACAGCCGGCTCAATGATTTCCATACCGTAATGTTTTAACTTTTTGAGATTGTCCTGGACGATCGGATTCTCATACATAGCCGTGTTCATCGCCGGAGAAATGATCTTTTTGCAGCGGCATGCCATAACCGTTGTGGTCAGCATATCATCCGCAATACCATTGGCAAGCTTGCCGATCACATTGGCGGAGGCCGGTGCGATCAGAACCACATCCGCCTGCTTTGCCAGAGCCACATGCTCTACACTATACTGAAAATTGCGGTCAAATGTATCGATCAAACACTTGTGGCTTGTCAGCGTCTCAAATGTCGTCGGGTGAATAAAATTGGTGGCATTCTTTGTCATAAGCACCTGTACATCCGCATGAAGCTTTACCAACATGCTTGCAAGATTTGCAATTTTGTAAGCGGCAATACTGCCCGTCACACCCAGTACGATCGTTTTTCCCTTTAACATGTTCATGTCTCCTTGCTGTATAGTATGTCAGATCATTTCATCTTTACGATAACTGTCCGTGCTTTTCATAATTTGTCACACGGCTGATATGATTTTGTTCATCCACAAATACCACCTTCGGCTTGTGATCCTTCGCTTCCTCCGGCGTCATCCGGCAATAGCACATAATGATGACATGATCCCCTACCTGCGCCTGTCTTGCCGCTGCTCCGTTCAGACAGATCATGCCACTCCCCGGCTCTCCGGCGATTGTATATGTCTCAAAACGGTTGCCGTTTTCCACATCCACGATCTGAACCAGTTCATATTCCAGAATTCCCGCCTGCTCCATCAGCTCCGGATCCACGGTAATGCTTCCCACATAATTAAGCTCCGCTTGCTGTACCACGGCACGATGGATCTTGCCCTTTAACATTGTAATCTGCATGTTGTTCAATCTCCTTTTTTGCATCAGTGTGTTGCAATCAGCAAACAATTTGTATTGCACCACTCTGCCTGTCTCTTTGTAATTCGTCGTTATTTAATGATGTTTGGCGGGTCATTTAATAAAGTTATCGATCAGTCTTGTTTTGCCAATATAAACCGCCATGGCCGTCAGGATTTCACCCTCCGTGCTCTCTACCGGCTCCAGAGTATTCCAATCTACAATCTCCACATAATCAATCTTTGCCAGAGGCTCCTTCTCGATCTCCCCGCGAATGGCTGCAATCACTTTCCTGGCATCCTTCTCGCCATCTTCGATCAGCTTTTTACCAAGCTTCAAGGAACGTGATAATACGAGTGCTGCTTTTCTCTCTTCCGGGCTAAGATAAGTATTTCTGGAGCTTTTGGCAAGTCCATCCTCCTCACGGATGATCGGGCATCCTACGATCTCAATGCCAAAGTTGAGATCCGATACCATATGACGGATCACTGCCAACTGCTGGGCATCCTTCTGTCCGAAATATGCTCTGTCCGGTGTCACAATATTAAAAAGCTTGGAGACTACGGTACAAACTCCCCGGAAGTGAATAGGTCTTGTCTTCCCGCAAAGGCCGCCTGTTAATGTACTCATATCCACAAAGCTTGAAAAATCATCATGATACATTTCCGATGGCTCCGGATGGAAGATCAGGCTTGCTCCTGCATCCTCACAGAGTGCTGCATCCCTGTCCATATCTCTTGGATAACTTTCCAGATCCTCACTTGGTCCAAACTGCATCGGATTGACAAATACACTGACAACGACACGGTCATTGTCTGCTACAGCCCTGTCAATCAGACTTTTATGTCCCTCATGGAGATATCCCATAGTTGGCACCAATCCAACCGTCAGTCCCTGTTTTCTCCACTCTTTTACCTGTTCTCTTACCTCTGCTACTGTATTTACAATTTTCATTTTGTCTTACTTCCTTTCACGCCAATCAATATAACTTGTCCAATACATCGTCATCTATCTTAAAGGTATGTTCCTGTGCCGGATAAGTGCTTTCCTGTACTTCCTTTATGTACTTGGCAAAGCCTTCCTTCATTACCTCTCCGACCTCAGCAAACCGTTTTACAAACTTTGGAGAATAATCCGAGAACATTCCAAGCATATCCTGATATACAAGGATCTGTCCGTCGCAGCCCACACCGGCACCGATACCGATCGTCGGGATTTCCAGCTTGTCTGTGATGATCTGTGCGAGCTTTGCAGGAATACATTCCAGAACAACCGCAAATGCTCCTGCTTCCTGTACGGCAAGTGCAGCATCAATAATACTCTGAGCAGCCTCTGTGCTCTTTCCCTGTACCTTATTGCCGCCAAACGCATTGACATGCTGTGGGGTCAGTCCCAGATGGGCACATACCGGGATTCCTGCGTCCACGATGGCTTTGATCTGCGGACAAACTTCCTTGCCTCCCTCCAGCTTTACTGCATTACCGCGGCCTTCCTTCATCAGACGTCCTGCATTGACAACCGCATCATAAACGGATGTCTGATATGACATAAATGGCATATCGATCATCACAAGGGCGTTTTGGGCTCCACGGGAAACGGCCGCACCGTGATGGATCATATCCTCCATGGTAACGGAAAGTGTGTCCTCGTATCCAAGGATTACATTCCCAAGGGAATCTCCTACCAGAATCCCGTTAATTCCAGCCTCGTCCTCCAGCTTTGCCGTAGAGTAATCGTATGCGGTGAGCATTGCGATCTTTACGCCGTCCTGTTTTGCCTGTCTCCATGTTTGTACTGTGTTTTTCATTTGATTACCAGCCTTTCTGAATATCCGCTATCTTTTGATAGTCGCATTTCCTGTCACTGTTCACGTCTGTGTGTAACCAGTAACGATTTCTGTTCTGTTCCATTTTACGGACAGATGGATGTTGTCTGTTAAAACTCTTAATCCATGCTCTTTTCAAACAACGTCCGGACCGGTGTATAGTCCCGATCAGGATTGCGCCGCTTTGCAAGCTCTACCATGGTGCTTCCAAGGCTCTGATAAATCTTTCCTGCCTTGCTGCCCTCCAGTGCCTGCAGATGCTTCCGGACCGTCTGTGCGTCACCACGTTCTACCGGTCCCGTCAGCGCATTCACGCATCCCTTTTCCAGCATAGAAGCAATATTCCCCTGTACCAACGGTGTCAGAAGTGCCATAGAATCCTTCTCGGAGAAGCCACATTCTGACAGGATATCAAGGCTCGCCTGCATCAGGCCAAGCATTTCATTACTCGCCATGGCCGCTGCCGCGTGATATTTAATCTTATCCTCCGCCTTCAAAGTCAGCACATGATGACCAATCGCTTCCCACATGGGCTTCATGACTGCAACCGCCTCCGGGTCACCTTCCAATGTCAGATACGCTGTATGAAACTGTTCGTATGAATGAAATTTATCGCTGAACGCGTACATCGGATGCATCGAGATACCTGAGGCTCCTGCCTCTTCCCGACCAGAAAATACATGAGATGATAATGAACCACTAAAATGACAGATAATGCGATTTGAAATGTCCTGATGCAAAAGGTCCCCCCACACCTGATGGATCACGCCATCCGGCGTTGTAATAAAAATAACATCACTCTTCTCCACCAGCTTACAAAGAGAAGAATATGTCTCTGTTTCCGCAAAAGTCGCTGCTTCGTCAGCGCTTTCATGCGTCCTGCTGTAAAATCCGGTGACATTCTTTCCATGAATGGACAGGTATTTCCCTAATGTCGTTCCGACCTTTCCAGCTCCTATTATTCCGATCCTCATAGGAAACCTCCCTGTGATGATAAGAAGCAGCCGCTTCCAATCTCATTGAAATCATTTCCACTATCGTCTGTCATATCATTATATCACTAACCTTCGCGGCTCCAGCCGCTCTCCCTGATGCAGTTTCTCTCCGAATACCGCTCATTTTGACAGAATAGCACAAATCGGCGGCTTTTTCAAGCCGTCGATTCATAGAATGCAAGATTTGATAATGAAAACTTTCTTAACAAAAAACGGCAGCCTCCCGAATCGCTTCGAAAGAGCTGCCGCTCATAAGTCTGTCTGACTATTAGTCTGTAGTGTATGGCATAAGTGCTACGTGACGAGCGCGCTTTACAGCGACTGTCAGAGCTCTCTGATGCTTTGCACAGTTTCCGGTAATTCTTCTAGGAAGAATCTTACCTCTCTCAGAGACATATCTCTTTAATTTGTTGGTATCCTTGTAATCAATGAAATCATGCTCTTTATCTGCACAGAAAGCACAAACTTTTTTTCTTCTGCGAATCGGTCTTCTCTTTGCTGGAGCACCGTCTCTATCGCCTTTATTATAAGCCATGATAAAACCTCCTAATCATAATCTCCGCCATCCAAGTCTAGTTAAATGGCAATTCCTCTTCGATGGCATCCGGAATGTTCATAAATCCATCTCCTGCTGCCTGTGTCGGCTCAGGTCTTGATGGAGCCTGCTGATAGCCATCTCTGTTTCCGTTGTAGTTTGCTGCAGCCGCTTTGCTCTCGGCAAACTCCTGCTCCTCTACAACTACATCGGTCGTATAAACACGGTTGCCTTCCTTATTGGTATAGCTTCCTGTCTGAATCCGTCCGGTTGCCACAATCTTGGTACCCTGATGAAGATAATTCTCAGCGAACTCTGCACCTCTGCCAAAAACAACACAGTTAATAAAGTCTGCTGTCTGCTCATCTCCCTGACGTCTGAATCTACGATCGACTGCAAGTGTGTATCTTGCAACTGCTGTCTGATTTTCTCCGGAAGAATATCTGATCTCCGGATCACGGGTCAGACGACCCATCAAAATTACCTTATTCATTTAGGAAACACCTTCCTTTCACCTATGCTTCCTGTCTGATGCATAAGAATCTGAGAACATGATCCATAATGCGGACTGCCTGCTCAAGCTGTCCCGGAACATCTGCCTCAGCATCGAACTGAATAAAGTAGTAGTAGCCTTCCTTCATATGCTGGATCTCGTAAGCAAGCTTCTTCTTGCCCCACTCATCCACATTTGTGATGTTACCGCCGAATTTTGTTACATAGTCCTTTGCTTTCTCGACAGTTGCTACTCTTACATCCTCTTCGATCTTAGCATCGACAACTAACGCTAATTCATACTTGTTCATAGTTGTCTGTACCTCCTTTTGGTCTCTGGCTCTCTCCATGGCTCCGCCTCCGTGTGATAACCGACTGCGGCATGTCCCTGCATGCTTTGCCCCGACAGGAGAGAACAAGGAAAAATAAACGTATCACAAATCAATAGTTTACAACATTTTTCACGCGATTGCAATACCTATTTTTCAATTTATATTTTCAAGTCAGCAATTTATATTTTTCTATAACTTATAAGTAAATTTATTCCATTTTCTTTTTCTTTCCCATCAAGGTGTATATCCCCAGAGTCACAGCAGAGATCCCCGTAAAGATCCACATACCTGTCACAAGTCCTATGCTGAGCATTCCACCAAATACCATGGTTCCGATGGATTCGCCCAGATTATCTGCCAGATTATAATATCCCATAGCCTCATCCTCTCCGTATTGTGCCACCACAGGCTGTCTGCAAAACAGAATTTCCCTTCCTGCCGCTCCAAAACTTTTGGAAGCTCCCAAAAGAAACAGTGTAAGAGCCAGCATAGGCAGGTTCTGAAAATATCCAAACAGAAGCACTGCCCCCAAGGAAAGAGCACTGGACAGATAAATGGCTCCTCTTCCCAGATATTTCATGGTAAGACCCGTCAATGCCTCGCTGAGGAAAATTCCCACCAGACAATTCATGACAAGCAAAAGACTGGTCTGAGACTCACTGAGGCCATAGCTGTCACCAAAGATCGGCAGAAAATAACTGGTAAATCCATTGATGACCACATAAGGAACCACCACAAGAAGCAAGTAGCCAAGCACCGGTCCGGAAAACAGAAATGCCAGTTTTCCGGTATGCTTCTGCCGTTTTTCTTCTGACATATGAAAGACTCCGCCGATAACAAAGATCAATAACAGCATACTTACCCAGATTGCCGCCGAGAAAAAGAACATCCGTGATTCGCCCAGATTTTCTGCTAGAGCGGCTCCGATCACCGTGCCGGAGATCATTCCGGATAATATCGCACCATTGATCACGGAAAATCCCTTTGTCTGATCCTCCCCCTCCTGATTCGCTGCCATAATAGACAAACCATTCATCACAAGACCGCAGCCGGCACCTCCCATGATCAATCCGCCCAGAACCATGGCATAATTTTCTGCCAATGCCATGGAAATCTCCCCAATACCACAACACAGAGCCCCCGCCGCCATGACAAGCCGGAAACCAAATTTACGCAAAAGTCCGGTGCAAAATATTGACAATATGCCGATCATGGCAAAATTAACCGTCAGGGGCAATGAACCCGCCAGCTCTCTGGAAATTGGAAAATCTTCCCGGTAAAACTTTTCAATATACACCGGCAAAAAACTGGTAGGCATATTATAAGCGGCAAATACAAAAAATGTAATGATCCGCAGGTACGGAATCGGAAAGCTTTTCTTTCCCTGCTGTTTTCTTTTACCGGCCCATTCCCGGCGATCCTCAATAAATGCAAGACATTCATTTAAAATAAAGACGGCAATGATCACCATCAATGCGATCTCTACCATAATTTTCGTTTTTATGGAGTCGATCATTCCCGACAGGGTATCCGACACCATACCGATTTCTATAATGCCGATCACTTTACCTGACTTATCTTTTACCGGTGTTTTTACATAAACATACGAACCTGTTGCATCCTGTTTTCCATCATTGATCAGTTTTTTCCCTGTCCGGTAAACTTTCTTTGCCTCTGCCGCCTCTCCTTCATCCAACGGAAAATAACCACCCACGGAATTATCAAGATACGCCAGAGCATATGCCCTGTCCCCGGATACCTTTACGATATTACAATATAAATTTTCGCTGTACTCACTGGTCACATCGATCAGATCATTCATACACTCCTGCAGTTTCCGGTAATCCTCTGATCCATAATCCGACGGATATGTTACATGCTTTAATGCTGACACGTCCATAATTTCAGATGCGATCTGGGTCACGGTACACATGCTGCTGATCTGCTCCTGCACATAATTTTCCTTAAATCTCTGTAGCATGCTCATCATTACAACCATTGCAGAAACACTGACTCCCAATATCATAAAAATCGTAAATTTCTTTTGGATAAAGATACCTGACACGATCAGATATTTTATCAGAACTGCCAGATAATATGCTGCAATGACTGACGCTATCCCCAGGCAAAAATATCGCAGTCCCAGAAGAAGGACAGAAGTCCGGGTATAATTCATTTCTGACGACGGACTGACATCCTGACTGCGGTTCATCCCGATTTCTGTCACCCGGTTATTCCAGGTTACTGACAGGATCTGTTCTTTTCCTTCCCCTGTCACGTTTATGGTTTCTAAAATATCCTGCCCTAATTGACCGGAAGTTATTTTTTCAAAATCCTGTTTTCCATACAGAAGCTTCGCCCGGCTGCCATCCAGCTGATAGACCGCCTGATTGCAGATATCCGAAAAATAAAGGACTCCATTCTGACAGGACAGGCTGTAGGGAAGCATATATTGTCTGTCTGCCACCTGATAGGCAACCCGGATCTTTGCAGAGTCAAAGGAATAAATTGTTCCATTTTTGATCGCAAAATAACCCAGCTTTTTATCCAGCGCAAAATCCTGAATTTCAATCGCACTGTCCCAGTCAAATTCCACAGACTTCTCAGCCTTATTCCGGCCACTCTTTAATATATAGGTAGAAAATCCTTTTCCATCCGGATGTACCTCCGCAAAATGTATCTCGTCCCCGATACGGACAAGAGAAAACAGATGACGCTTTGTGATCATGGTTTTGGAATAGTCCTTTTCAAATACAACCCGGTCAAATTTCCCATCCGGCGTATAACGCAGTACCCGTTCCATCGCAAGCCCCAGACCGGTGTCATTCCATATAACATCCAGTACATATATATTGCCTTTTCGGTCTACTGCAACTTCATCAGCCTCCCCAAAGCAGTCTGCTTCGTGATTGTCCCAGGATAACCTTGACATGATCCGATTCTCCTTCGACACCTTGAGCACTTCACTTTTCCCCTTATTAATAATATAATGATTTCCCTGCTCATCCCTGGTGGTAAAGTACGGATTTTCTATGACTTCTTTCAAGGAAGATGTCTGTGGAAAGCACCACCATTGCAGTATTCCTGCCACAAACAGCAGCAGGGATAACAGCAAGAAAATGATATCCTTCTGTTTTATTTCCAGTTTTTTGATCGCGGTAAACATATTTTCACCTCATTTCTTTCTATAACAGCTGGCGTTGTGCCATCTTTGCAAATTTCCCGCTTTTCTCCATTAGTCCTTCAAAGTCTCCCTGTTCCACCACCCTGCCATGTTCCAGATAAATGATCCGGTCACAGTCCCGGATCGTGGACAGGCGATGTGCGATCACCACTCTGGTACAATTCATATTTTTCAGGGTGTCCACCACCTTTGACTGGGTTTCATTATCCAGAGCTGACGTGGCTTCGTCAAAGAGAAGAACCCCCGGATCACTGGCAAGGGCTCTGGCGATCAGCAGCCGTTGTCTCTGCCCCCCGGAGATTCCTCCCCCCTCCTCCGAGATCATCGTAAACATTCCCATAGGCATCTGACGGATGTCTTCCGCAAAACCGGCCCGTTCTGCCGCCTCCCATGCCTCCTCCATGGTAAGCCACGGGGCACAGATCGCGATATTATCAAAAATATCACCGGCAAATAATTTTCCATCCTGCAGTACCACTCCGATCCGGCGCCGCAGAGAAGGAAGATCGAGCTGCCCCAGATCACGTCCGTCAAAATAAACGGAGCCGGTTTCCGGCGTTTCAAAGCCAAGGAGAATCCTCATTAAAGTGGATTTACCACAGCCGGACTCCCCCACAATTCCGAGATATTCTCCGGCTTTAATCTGCAGATTAAGACCATCCAGCACATAGGGCATATCCGGTATATAGCGGAAGCGGACCTGATTTAGTTCAATTTGTCCGTTCAACTGCTCTACATATTCCCGGTTCTCATATAATTCCGGACTTTCCTCCATCAGAGGACGCAGCATATTCACCGCCGGTTTCAGACTTCCAAACTGAAATCCAAAATCCGCCAGCATCATGACAGACACCACAAAAGACGAAAACGCCGTCTGAAATGCAATATAATTCGAAGCAGATATTTCACTTTTCCATGCAATGCAGTACAACGCAATGCTTCCCACCAGCGTTATTACTTTACCAATAATCGGAGAGATCGTAATCCATGGATGTCCCATCACCGGCATATTTTCCCATATCTTTGCCCACCGGCCAAATGCCGGGATCTGCGCTCCTGCCGTTTTTATTTTCTGAATTCCTTTGATCAACTGAAAAGAAATACTTGTCACCTGCGTATGTACTTTATTTTCTTTTTCCCTGAGACGGATCTGTAAAATCCCGGTCAGAGCAATGTTGATCATCTGTGCACAAATGATCACAACAGACGGCAGTAACAGCCGTTCTGCAAAAAAAGATACCTGAAACAGATAGATCAAAGATAAAACTGCCGTCAGAGCGGAAGGAATCATTCTGCCTCCGATCGTCTTACAGATATCCTCTATAGCATCGGCTCTCTGATATAATTCTCCCGAATCATACCTCTTAAAAAAAGATGCCGGAAGCTGCAGCAGCCGCCACCAGACAGCACTCTGTCCGGCAGTTTTCATTTTTTCCCCAATCCGTGCCACAGAGATTTCCTTATATAGTGAGATCAAAGCAGAAAAGAATACTGTGCTGATCACCAACACCACAATTCCCGGAATCTGTCTGGATGTGCCGGAGGGAATAACCGTGTTATACACAACACTGTTAATGTATGGCAGGATCAGACCACATAACTCCACCATGAGACTGATTCCAAGAATCACAAAAATATCCCACACGGAAATGCTCTCCCACAGGAAACGCCATACCATTTTCATTCCTTTTTGATCCGATGGAAATGGCTTATAAAAGCAATAGGCTATACTTTGAAAATCTGTCGTATTTTGGGAATTAAGGCGCTGCTCTTTTCCATCCCTCCAGACACAATATCTCCCTCCCCCGGAAGGAATTGCCGTATACTGCTTTCCTTCCTCATCCGTAAGCAGAAGCGGTACCGACGCCTCCTTCCACCATGCACCGTCCAGAGTGATCCTCCTTGTGATCAGACCACTCCGTCGAAGCATATGTTCTATATTTTCGTGCTGCAGACCTGCAGCGGATTCCTTTATGGGCAGATGATAATACTGTAAAACCCGCCGGAGCTGGCTTTGTTCTCCCCGGTCCACACCACCCGCCGTTTCTTTTTCATTTTCCAGGAGATCATACAGCCGCAGACAGGATTCCTGAAGCATCTGTTTCTCCCGTTCCCTTTTCTTTTCTATCTGGTTCAAGCCATTCTCCTTTCGCTAATCGGAATGTAACAATGCCGCATAAGCTCCCTCCTGTTTCATCAATTCCTCGTGAGTTCCTCTTTCCTTTACCACACCCTGCTCCAGCATAATAATTTCATCTGCATCACGGATAGTCGATAACCGATGGGCAATAATAATACAAGTGAGTCCCCTTTTTCGGACAGCTCCCATAATTTTCTGTTCTGTCATCACATCCAGCGCAGACGTCGCTTCATCGAGGATCATGACCCCGGGCTCCATAACAAATGCCCTGGCAATCTCCAACCGCTGTCTCTGTCCTCCCGAAAAATCAGAGCCACCTTCACTGATCTCATACTGATACCCATTTTTTCTCATCAAAATATCCTGATGAATACAGGCATCCTTACACGCCTCCACCACCTTTTCCTGACTGATTTCTTCGTTCCACAGGGTAATATTGTCCCATATGCTTCCTCCAAACAATGAAATGTTCTGATCTACCACTGCGACAGAGGAATGAAAAAGATAATGATCCAGCTCACCAATAGGGATATCATCATATCGGATCTCCCCGGAATTGCATGGATATAAACCGCATAACAGCTTTGCCAGTGTCGATTTTCCACTTCCACTCCCTCCCACCAGAGCGATCACCTGTCCCGGTTCCGCATGCATATCAAAATCCCGGATCAGCGGTGGGGCGGCGGGGCTGTAGCCAAACGTGATATTTTTCATATCAATTCTCCCTTCCAGCCGCTCCTTTCCTTCCTGTGCCGCGCAGAATATTTTTGTTTCATCTATTTCTTCCTCATATTCAAATACATCCTGAACCCGCTCAATACTTCCCTTCATCTCCTGCAATGCCTGAATACATCCGGCCAGAGACGCCATGGGAGCAAAACAAAGCTGCAGAAATGCCTGAAATGCCACAAGAGTACCGATGGTCTGTTTCCCCTGAAATACAGCCTGTATGCCCAAGATCAGGATCAGACCATTGCAGATTCCCTCCAAAAGTCCCGGCAGGGTTTCCAGATAAATCCGGCTGCTTGCCATTTTCAGTGCTGCATTGTCATACTTTGCCTGATAACCCAAAATTTTTTCAACAATTCCTCTTTCTGCGCCACTGGCCTTTACCGTCTCGATCATAGAAATCCCCGACAGCTTGATCCCGGACAATTTTCCTCCATCCCGTCCAAGCCCCCGGCTTAAGTTTCCGTAATTTTCCGTCAATGCCAATATACATAATAACTGCATTACTCCTGCCGCAAGCACAACTCCTGCCATCCGGGGATCCAGCAGAAACATCAGAAACATCAGACAGCACACCAGCACCAGATCCATAATCGACGGAACGATCCTCTGAAATAAAATTGCCGCGATTTCTTCGTTATTTTGCTCCCGCGATACAATATCCCCACTGAAACGCTGATCAAAAAACGACATAGGAAGACGCAGAATCTTCCAAAAAAACCGAGAAGTGTTACAGATCCGGAATTTCGCCATCATTTTTTGCAAAAAAAGATTTTTCAGACATCCGCTGACCAAAAGAGCAGCTGCTGCCGCCAGCATAATAAGCATCAACGGCTCCATCCATTCCGGTGCTCCTCCCAAAAGAATCCGGTCTGTAAAAATCTTATAAAATACCGGAGATAATATCTGAATCAGACTGTAGATAATCCCCAGAATCGTCACAAAAAACAATGCCGGTTTCATCCGCGCGAGCTCCCGTCCCAGAAAACTTTTCGTCGTTTTCGGACTTCCCTGCGGCTGAAATTTTTCTCCCGGCCGGAAACACATAGCAATACCGGTAAAGGACCGGTCAAAAACATCCGCCGCAACCTTGATTTTGCCGGAAGCCGGATCATTGATCACCGCCTCCTCCCCATCAAATCCGCAAAGAACCACAAAATGATTAAAGTTCCAGTGAATGATCATGGGAAAATCCTCCCTCTGCCGGATCTGCTCCGGATCCATTTTATAAGCCTTAGCCTCCAGCCCGTTGTGCATCGCAGCCTTCACAATATATTTTGCAGAGCTTCCGTCTCTGGTCACATTACATTCGATCCGCATCTTTTCCAGAGGAATATATTTTTTATAATATGCCAGGATCATGGTCAGAGAAGCAGCCCCACATTCCACTGCCTCCATCTGCAGGATTACGGGTACTTTTTTTATCTTTCTCATATCCGCCTCCATTACCTCTCTTTTATGATCAATTCATACGGGTGATATTCCTGTTTGATGATCCGGGCCTTGCACCGATCGCCGGATTTAATACTAAGTGCCTCCCCCTTCGGATTAGACCAGACATATCCTCCCTGTCCGTTTTCACGGACACTAAGCTGTATCGTCACCTCTACACAGTTTTTGGAAGGAAGAAGCTCTTCTACATAATCCATGGTACCCATATGCTTTGTAATGTGATTTTCCGTCACAATATTTTCATCAATATGCGAAATCACTCCCTCCACATACCCATATTCTTCCCGCATCACATAGGACGGGGTAATCTGCGCCTCCATACCGATGGACAGTGCACCGATATCCTCCTTGGGCACATATATGTATACCTCCTGATAACTATACTCATCCTGTGGAACGATCACCGCAGCGACATCTCCCTTTTCCACTGCCTGTCCTGAAAGCAGAATTTTCTGCACCACCCCGTCTACTGTACTTCGCAGCATATACCCTGCCTGATAGTTTCGAACCTTCTCCTCTATTTTTTCATATTCCGCCGATCCCTTTGAAACATTCTTCTGCCTGTTCCTCAGATCGCTGATCCGCCGCAGGGATTCCTCATTATTTATGACCGCAATAATATCTCCCCGTGCAACCTGGTCTCCCTCCTCCACCAATACATCCCGAAGCAGACCATCCTGCTGTGCCCGCACACTTAAGACATCATTATAGTCAAATACAACGCCCTGATAATTGGCACCGCTGGAGACTGTCCCAAAAAACGCCCACAACAGTGTCGCAGCCACGCCGGTCACAATAGCGGCAAACATGATCCATCCCCCAGATGGAATAATCTTAATTCTTTGATCCAGCTGCTCCGGTGTTGACAGGCTTTCCACTGCTTTTTCCTGAAATATTCCCTGTTTCATTCTAATCTCCTCGCACAAATTTACTGTTTTTACAGATAAACACAGGACATTTTTCTACAAAAAGACGTCCTTTCCCGTCAAATGTGATGGTGCCTGCCACGCCTTCATAGCCCTTTTTATTTTTCAGTTTCTTCATCAACGCCCGTCCCGTTTCTTTTTGCTTTGTTGCTGCTTCTCCAAGCATCCGGAACAGATCATAATACTGCACGGCTGCCGTGGAAAACTCCACGCTGCTTTCTTCTTCGTAACGTCTGATAAACCTCTCCATTTTTTCACTTTCCTGATACGGATACACCGGAACGATCACGACTCCCTCTAAATCTTTCCCATATTCCTTCAATATTTCCGAGCTGTCCAGTGCATAATCCCCCACCACCATCATCTCCGGTCGTTTCTGCCGAAGTCTGGAAAGCAGCCAGGCACTGTCTGTCTGGGTATAAAAATTTGCTACCACAGCGTCAATTTCCAATGTGTCACAATCGGTCAAAAGCTGTGCCAGCCCGGAGTCGTCAAAGGGTCCGGTCTGTGTATGATATATATCCATTTGATCTGTCCCGTTGATCACGGATTGGATTCCCTTCATCTCATCCTTTTCAAAGGTTGTATCCGAATGACACAATGCAACACGACAACTCTTTTTGTTTTTGAGATATTCCCCGATCCGTTCACCGATCATTTTTCCACTTAAAAAATCGGTGATCAGATACGAATATCCCTTTTCTGCCACCTCATCATAGCATCCCATAGTAACAATGAATGGCTTCTGTGCCTGTTCAAAAAAATCCGCCTCGGCTCCGATGGATTCGAAATTTTGAAAACTGATCACCGCATCCACCTGATCATCCTCAGACAATGCCTTTGCAAGAGAAATGCCATTTACATAATTGCCCCCGTCATCAACACGTTTTACTTTTATGGTAATGCCATGCTCTTCCTTTAAATCCCTTAATGCAAGCCTGATCCCATTTTCAATACCATCATCGGAATAATAGTAATCGCCACTGTCAAGGATTACCAGATTAAATGTGTCCGTTTTTTGGTACACACCTTTTGCAGGGTTAAAATAATGCAGAAGAAATAGTGCCACCGCAGCTGCGATAAGCCCTCCTCCTGCTGTCCATCCGACCCATCTATATTTTTTCAATTCGTTCCTCCATTTCCAGATAATCTTTGTACTCCAGAGACGCATTGTATATTGTATGCTTCCCATCACTGCTTAAATACTCCGGATATAGAATCTGGATCAATTCCATATCCTTTCCGTGAATTTTATTACATTTTCTTCCGGAATCCGTTTCATCAACACTGTCTACCTGCACTACATACGATGTTCCATAAATATAATACGGAAGTGCCAGCATTGTGATATAATCCACAACCGCCTCTTTCTTCTGATCTCTGCCGGTAATCTTGCGCATATAAGCAGATTCTTTGATATATTTTTCTCTGCGCTGCTCAAACAGCCTGCATAACTCCCGGTTCCGATGATGTACCACCGTATATTCTATCTGCGGATATTCCTGTGCAATTTTCTCGATCATCCGGATATATTTATCTGTGATGCCGTAACATTCCCGGTAAAATTCTTTCATAATCCTTTTTACCATAAACTCCGGGAGCTTCCACAGAGATTTCTCCATATATTTAAAATATGACATATCCGGCAAAGGGATCACGACCTTTCCGTGAAAGATCTCCGCTACAGCAAACAAATAACGGATACTGTCATATTCCTGTCTTGTCACCCCGTTCTTCCGGTTTAAAAAACGAAAGGAACAAACCTGATCTCCATGCTCTGCAAGATAATCCTCTATGCTTTCCTCTCCCCATATTTTTGCCTGTGCCACGCATCGGCGTCCACAGCTGCAATCAAATATTTCGTTATGTCCATCCAGTCTCTGAAATTCAATGAGCATTTCATCAATTCCAAACAGACATGGCCCCCCGACAAATCCGACAGGCTCCTTATGACGGACCGCCTCCCTGAGCTTTTCCAGATGGGAAACAAAAAGAGGAATCTGCCGGATATCCTCTGTCCTGATCCGTTCCAGTGCCGGAAACATCTTCTGCAGATCATCAAACCACGAAAAATAAACTGTATTTTTATATAAAATTGCTTTCCTTGTCTGAAAATCAAATCCATATTCCGCAATCATTTCTTTTTCCAGATTTTGAATAATTTCCTTCTTTCTTTTTTCCAGCCGTTTTTTCTCCTGTTTTAACTTTGTTCTCTCCTCCCAGTCAAGAATCTGCGCGGAACCCTGTTTTGTTTTCAAAGCTTTTGACAATTTTCTGACCTGCTCCTCACATTGTGCATATTCGGTAATCGAATCAAGCTTTGTAAAAAAATGGGTTTTGCTGTCCAATAATGCCGAAAACTGTTCCACCGTTTCCTGTCCTGAAATCACGGTATTGAAATCCCCAATGGTAAGGGGATACTCCGTAATCGCTTTCGGAAGCTCTGCATAAACAGTCTCCTCTGCATTTGTTTTATTTTCCATCAATACGCTTCTTATATCTGTCAACATGATAATCTCCATTTCTGAATCACTGCTGCTTTTCCTTTTTTACAAACCCGGATCTGTATCTTATATTTCTTTTTTATCCTGTCTGTTTTCAACACATACCTTCCTGTTTTATCCGCCTTTCCATAATAAACAAAAAACCTGTTTTTTCTTTTTGCCTGTTTTACTGTCCCGTTTTTAGGATAGATTTTTACAACAATTTCTGCCTTTGGTTCTGCAACAACCAAAAGTCTTTTTTTCTTAATGCGAATACGATATAATTTCGTTTTTTTCTTTGTCACAGATGCGGTTACCGTCTGAGGCTGCTGTGAATATGGCACTGTGGACATCGCCGGGCTCTGCCCCGGTCCCTGTGACACAGCTCCCTCCGGTTCAGAAGTTCCCGATACATCCGGGCTTACTTCCGGCTTTGGTGTTTCCGATACATCCGGACTCACTTCCGGCTTTGATGTTCCCGATACAGCCGGACTTGCTTCCGGCTTTGGTGTCCCTGATGCTGCCGGACTGGCTTCCGGTAATTGCTCCTCCTTCCCAAACTTCTCCTCGTAATATAAAAGTTCTTTTTCTCCTTCCCTCAGCAAAAGCTTTCCTTTTGTAATATATTCTTTTCCATCCTCTGTGTACCCGTTTTTGTACCGCAATGTAATATCCATCAAAACACGCTGCCCCTTTTCCATATTGTCAGAAAAAGTGATTACCGCATTTTGTTTCTCTGTCACAGAAACACTGTTTCTGCTTGCCAGAGATTCCACATTCTGATCCGGCAGCTCCACAGAAACATTTTTATCCTCTGTTGTAACATAAAGCTCTATATCCTGTGCCCTTGCCCATAGATTAAATATTTCCAACGGAAGCTGAAAGGTTTCTCCCTTCTGCGGAATTCCATTTTTGTCATTGGCAGTCCCCCACCTTGTGTTATCGTCAACGGTCACATTCCGGATATGGACCCGCGGCTGCGGTGTTACCTCCAATGCTTTTTCCAGATTGATCCTCGGAAAAAAATGAAGTTCTCCCTTTTGGTCTGTCAGCCGGACATATTGATCCGCCGTAAATACCAGCTGGCCTATCATAGCTGCCGGCTCATATTCTCCGTTCTCTCTCCATTTTTGCACCAGTGTTCCGCAGGCTCCGGCTGCGATCGGTGCTGCCATGGATGTTCCGGACTGCTTTTTAAACCGGTCGTCCGGCCATGTAGAATAAATATCCGTCCCCGGTGCCGCAATCTCATAATCCACCGTAGTCCCCGGCGCATAATCCCAATTGGAAAACCACGCAAGATCTCTGTCACTGTCATATGCCATAACACCAAGTACATCCGGCAGCCCCGCCGGAAATATGTTTGTCGAGTCCGAAAAACCGGACTCACCGGTTGCCGCGCTTTCATTTCCCGCTGCTGCCACGATCACTGCTTTACGTGAAGCCGCGTGAATGACCTTTTCCAGTTTTTCATCCAGATAGTCTGCGCCCAGGGACATGGTGATGACGTCTGCTCCATTTTGAACGGCATATTGTATCGCCTTCACACAATTTTCTGCTGAAAATCCATTCCGGCTGTTTCCTGCTTTTACGATCATAATATGTGCCCCGTAACCGAAATTCCGGCCCTGCTCTGTTTTCATTCCAAGAATTCCCGCCACATGTGTTCCATGTCCATCAGAATCCGTAATATCTCCATTTCCGGCCCAGACATTGTAACCATGCACATCATCAACGAAGCCATTTCCATCGTCATCAACTCCGTCCTGTCCATTTTGTTCCGCTTCATTCACCCACAGACAGTTCTGTAACGCAGCATGGGCGGTATCCACACCGGTGTCGATCACAGCGATCACAATTTCTTCCGCTGCATCACCTGCTGCATTCAGTCCTTCCTCCGCTTCATACCACTGAGACTGCTCCTCCGCCTTCGCTTCCGGAAGGCACAACGAATTTCCCATTCCTATGATGTATAACAGCAGGAATGCCATAATTATTCCGGCAAACTGCCTTTTTTCTTTCATTATTTGATTTTTTTCAAACATCTCTGTTTTCCTTTCCCGTCAGGAAAAACAGCCCGGCAGAGTGACCCGCCGGACTGCTGATACATCCAGTCAGTATAAACTGATCAGATACATTATTTTTTCACTTTGACCACTGTCTTTTGCTTGTAAGGCTTCTTAACAGCAGTTACCCGGACAGCCTGTTTCTTTTTCAATTTTTTCTTTAGCCTGATCGTGATCTTACCTTTTTTGTTAGCCTTAACAACTCCATACTTTTGGAGTCTTCCGGCTTTCTTTCCTTTCAAGGCTGTCTTTTTATTCTTATAAACAACCGTTGTGATCTTTGCCTTTGGCAGAGACTGCACCGTAACCCTGTCACCTTTCTTATGAACAGTCACCTTCAGCGTTGTCTTTTTCGCCGAAGTCATTGTCGGCTTTTGAGTTGCTTTCGGTGTTTCTCCCGGTGCTGCCGATGTTTCTGTCGGTACTGCCGTCGGTGTTCCCCCCGGTGCTGCCGTTGGTGTTTCTGTCGGTACTGCCGGTGTTTCCGTCGGCTTCGCAGCAGCCTTTGTTACCTTCACTTTGATCGTAGTGGTCCGGATCAGACTCTCCGGAACCTGGTACATTGCTCTGTCCTTTCGGAACCAGCCTTCTCCCTCGCTCTGAATCAATGTGCCAAAGTCATCAATTTCCTCCCCGTCAATCCCTGTCGGAACAAACGGATCCGCTGCGGTGATCTCACCACCCGGATATGTCTTGGCGGTAATGCTGACCTCTCCTTCCTTTAACGGAACGAGAACACCGTTCTCATCAACATATGCGATGCTGTCATCCGATACAGACCAGGTTGTATTCAGAATTCCCTTGGCATCCAAACCTGCTTTTTTCAGGTCGCTTCCTGCCCCGTTGGAATCATCCACGTCATAAATAGTATCCAGCTTCATAACCTGATCCTCTGTCATCTCCAATGTTCCATCCACCTTCTGCAACGGCTGTACAGAACCGATCGCATCAAGCACACTCTGGTCTGTAGAGGCACTATCCTTTGTAATCTCATATTGACCAATGCTGATACTCTTTACAGCATCCGCAGCAATTCCTTCCCACTGGGATACCCCTCTGCTCACCTCAAACTGCTGCCAGATATCACCATATTCTGCAGTCAGCGTGATCGCATCCTTCCGGCTGCCATCCTCCTGTATCATGACTTCGCCAAATTTACATGTGCTGATATCAATAGTTTTCTCCAGACTCCGGCTCCCACCATATGGAATTTCATAATCCTTTTCCTCTGCAAGAATCTGATCTCCATCTTTGATCGTCAGATCACCCTTGAAATCTTTATTTCCACTGTTTGTAATCTGCAGACTAACAGAGGCGGTCTTTGCATCCAGCATCTGTACATTATCTGTCTGAATACTTAATACTGCTTTTTCTTCCAATTTCTTCTCTAACGTATCCACCTGATCTCCGTTTTTAATTTCCACAACAATCGTTGTGCCGTCGATCTGATCTGCATTCAGATCACCGTTTCCACGGAGTGTAACGGTATTTCCTCCCAGAAATACTCCCGGTCCGTCTGCTTTTTCAACATCCCCAAGAGCAGACCATTCCGGCTCCTCTCCGAGAATCTGATCCCCGTTTTTGAGATACATACGATACTGTGCACCTGTAACCGGCTTCAGACCGTCATTTGTTACATCAAGAGTAAATGCAATCGTCTCATTCTTTGTATAAAGCTCCTTATCAGTGGTAATTTCGCCATATACCAGTTCACTTGTTACCACAAAATTCTGTACACAAAGGGCTTTTGCTGCTTCATCCTCCTCAAATACATTGTTGTCGTTAAGCTTCTGCTGTCCCTTTGCAAACATTGCCTGCATCCATCCGTCCTCATTTACCCGGAAGGAAACATCTGTATAATTGGCTCCCTTACTCTCTGTAATCTGTACTGGTTCAGACCAGTTATATCCGTCACAAGAACGGATGGACTTCACCTTCGCCGGATCTCCTGCCTTTACGACACCGGTCTGACCATTGAGATCTTCGTCCTTACTGTAATCAATCTGATATACATCTCCCGGCGATAGTACGGTTCCATCTCCCAGAGTCATTTCCTTCTGTGCTGTAAAGCTTACCGGATATGTGGTGTTGTCTTTTCCTTCTGCAAACTGATATGTCAGTTCATCCGTATCCTCATATGCAAAGGATTCTTCCACACTTTCCAGCATCGGCTCACAATATGCGCCATAAAGCTGTGTCTCCCTGACAGTATTTGCTGCCCCTGTTTTTTCTTTGTCCTTTACAGAGGTATCCACTGCACTCCAGAGCACATACATACTGGTATCATTTGCCTGCACATCATAGTCACTGATCCTGTCTTCTGTCACATTGCCCTCGGCATCCGTCTCTGATCTGTGCCGGATTGCTGTCACAACCGGATCATTCTTATATTTGTTCAGAACATATACTTCCCTCGTAGTCTGATCCTTCATAGTAACCTGCTTCTTTTCCAGATAGCTGTTCTCCGTATTCAACGAAGAAACAACATCACTGACATTGAGATACTGGATATCTCCACCATGGAGCCAGTATAAATAAGTCATTCCCTTGCAGCGTACAAACTGCGGTTTTGCTGTCTGCATTGCATCTGCCGTGATCTGGATCGGATGATGGAAGGTATCCTCCTCAAAGTTATAAATCTGCAGATAAAGCTGCTGATCATTTGTGGTTTCCAGATTTGCATCCCGGTCAATGGTGTACGCATATATGGACAGACCATTGTAAGAAATGCTGTCAGAATCCACTACACGGGGATCACTGTTTTCGTCAACCACAAGATCCGTTACCGTTCTTGTTTCTGTAACCGGACGTTCCACCATATCTCCGTTTTCATCCTCAACAGTTACTGTATTACCTGTATTTACCTCAATGGCACTCTCCGATACCACGGCGGCCACACCAAGATCTAAAAATCTCTGTCCATATGCCTCCGGAAGCTCCGGATCTGCTGCATCCCATGCGATGTTATCTCCCTTAAGGGTTCCCATACGGCAGGCAATTACATTGTAACCGTTAATAATGTCTCCATATGTGGTAACCTCTCCGGTGCTGTCTGCATTTTCGTCTGCTACAATATCCTCCTTCGCTTTCTCGTCAAGCTGGCTTCTGGTATCCCCGTAATCCGTCTTGGTGTAATAAACCGCCAGACGATTTGTTTCCTCGTCGTATGCGATCATAGGATCGGTATCCGCCATCACCTCGTCCTCTGTGGTCTGTGTGATCTGGAATTCATCTCCCATCTTCTCTGACTCAATGTCAAACCATGCTCCACTGATATCAAGCTGTGAGAGAACTGTCTTCGTGTCATCTTCCTTCGTATACTCACGGCTGGCATCAGACCAGGTAACAAGCACCTTATCCTTGCCCACCTTGTAAAGAGCCGGTGCTTCATCCCATGTGCCATCATCACTGACACTGACCGGCACAGACCATTTCTCACCGTTATCTTTCGAGATACTGTATACCAGCTCTGAACGGTTAATATCAGCTCTGTCGCCTTTATCCGTCAGAAATACCGCCAGGAGCTTTTCATCCCCGATCTCTATGATCCGGGACTGAGGATTTGGATATGCTCCCTCCTGCAGAACAATTTCCTTTCCGGCATCTACTGCTTTTGCACTCATATCATACGGCTGCCATTTACTCTGATTTTTCAGATAATCTCTTGCAAATTTCTCTGTATTGGAATCATCATCAATATCCTCATAGAGATAATTCTCTGTGAAATCTGAAAGCATTTCTCCAACACTGGATGCGCCGTAATTAAAGAGACTCATTTTCTCGCCCTTATACAGGGTCCATTTTTTCTTAATAAAAAGTATCTTTAATTTCAGTGCAGCACTTAATGTGACATTTCCATAGCCTGCAGAGGATTCATTTTCTCCCATGATCGGCATTGTAAAGCCAAAATCAAAGTCTGCTGTACCTGACACAATGACATTGATCACTTTTCCAACACCGACACCGGCACCTACTGTAATGGTCGGAGCCAGCATAAACTTGGTATAAAGAGAGAAATTATCCTTATTCAGACGGAAATCTCCTGTCTTATCTTCCCCCGCCTTTGTCAGGTTAAAGACATCATCATACCTGCTGCCATTAGAGGACTCTGCCGAAAATGCCGCAACGGCTTTTCCTCCTACCTGCAGTTCCGCAATAATTTCTACACCGATCGGCGTCATATAGGATACCGTATACTGAAAATCTGCATTAGCAGAAGCGATCAGTGCCAGGGAATTAAAGTAATAATTTCCGTCGGCTTCCCCGTCGGCATCTACACCGGATTCCACCGTCAGGATCACTGCCACACTGAAATCAAAATTGAAGCTGCTGGTACCCATGCTGCTCTTTTGCGGAGCTGCACTTTCCTGCGCCTTTTCTGCTGCTTTTTTGCTCTCATTCAGATCTTTCTTTGGAGCCGGTGTCTGTTTCTCGTCCTTATCCTCGTTATCATCATCGCCGTCATCATCATTTCCATCGTCGCCCATAAGGCTTTCCATATACTGGCGGATATTATCCCGTCCGCTCATAGCCTCTCCCTTATTCTCAGCACGATGTTCTAACTGCTGCTGTTTCAGGTCCTTCATTACTGTGCTGTTATAGCCGAATGCTACCTGAATCACATTAATCTCAGCTCCGGTCTCCGGATCTGTGTATGGCGTGGTATATCCCAGATTTCCTAAATTATAATCTAACGGCAGATCAAACTTTGTGCTGACCTTGCCGATCAGCTTGAGCACCTTATTAAACGGTGTCTTAAAGCTGGAAGCCACCCTGACAGCTGTCAGCTGATTCTGGAAGGTAAGCCCCACATTGACTGCAGGATATACATGATCCACTTCTTTTCCCTGCACCTTTTCGGAGAACACACCCCGTATGGTCATTTTATCTCCCCCTTTAACACCTGCTTTCAGTGTGTTAAGAGAGAGTGTAAACAAGCTGCTCTTGTCATCTCTTTTTACAGTCTTTTTATAAACTTCATTTCCTTTTCTGGTAATAGTCACAATTGCCTTATTTGGTTTGACTGCAGATCCATTAGAAAATCCAAAGGTAAACTCTGTCTCCCCATCCGCAATATCAAGCAGGGCATTTCCGTTGGTACGCACACCTGTGCTTTCCCCATCGATCGTTGCACAGAAATTATCCGGGAACATATACTGGGACGGATCAATGGATGCTTTCGTATAACCGGTACCCTGTACGGAAACCATATAGCTCATAGAATCCAGATTCACTCTTGCTGTATAAGTCTTACCCTTTTCATAGCTGCCCTCCGACTCATAAAAGCCCTCTTCATCCCCGGAAACCTTGTCGATGCCGGCAAAGGTTACCGTCGCATCTGTCAAAGGCACCTCCACCTTCTTCTTTGGATTGATCACCGTTCTGGCCTCCTGGGTAAGCTGTACCAGTAATGTATTATCCGTTGCAGTAGAGGTATCTCTCTTTACAAAATCATAATACACCTTGCTCTTTGCATAGGTTTCCGGTTTATACTGGAATACATTTCCATAATAAATATTGACACTTCCTGCCAGATCTTCGGAAAATCCCAGATCCTTCAGCCTCTCCTGTGCCTTCTGTACGTTCTCCTTCCCCGCATTACCGGAGTTATTGACATCCACAGAGTAGTCGCCCCATCTGCCGATATACATTGGTGATACATAGGATGTCATCGTATAATCCGTAAAGGGATTGACATTGTTAAATACCAGATCTCTGGCAAGATTTCCCATCTTGTTTCCTTTGCTGTCCGTAAGAACATCCGTTGCGTCAGACACCGTCACATATCCGCCGGAGCCTGCCAGAAAATCTACTTCTGTCTCAAGGGAGGTCTGTTTTCTCCCCTTAAACTGGATCGTGCAGCTCGTGCCATCCACCCAGCCAAGATTTTTCCATGTATCACTGATGGTAAAGGTGTATTTTCCATTCTTTTCCACCGGCTTCACTGTACGGGACGCAGCATTTAACAGCACTCCCTCCTGATCATATACATTAACATTAGCACCGGAAGGCTTTCCAAACGTAATATTTTGCTGGCCATTTCCATTTAAATACTTTGGATTTGCCAGATACTCAAAATACATGGTTACCGTCGCATCCCGGTCCTTCGCATAAAGCTGCTCCATGGCATCCTGCATTTCCTGAACCTGTTTTGCATCCGAGCAGTCATATGTTTTACCGTCAATCGTGTACTTTAAATTGGTGTATGTGTTACGGTAGGTATTAGGATCTGCCATAACCGTCAGCTCGGTATCATTGTAATCAAGTTTTACAATGTTATATTCTGCCTTTAAAGTCACGTCCGCAACATTGCCCGCGGTGTTATTTTGATCCAGCGTCAGATTTGTATGATCTGCTGCAGCCCGATAATTTAATCTGCCGCTATTATAATCGTTTTTATTCCAGGTGGTTCCCAGCGAAAATGCCGGATTATATGCCGCAACATTTCCCTGTCCGGTAATCCTCTTCACCCTGTCACCACGTTTCAGGGAATACTCCTGACCGTTCTCCACGCCATAAAATGTGCCGCGCTCTTTATTGGCAACCTTAAACTTCAGTTTAGAAGTTCTCTGGGACACCTTTGGCCGGAAGGAAATGGTACTTTTACTAAACAGATCAAATTTCTTAAAAAGATCCGCATTTAATACAACGGAAAGATTGCTTCCCTTGGAAACCATGGTCCATTTTTTCCCATCAACAGACGCTTCGATTCCTTCCAGTTCCATGCAGTCATCCGAAAAGTTTTCTAATTTAAAGTTAATGGCATCGGAGCGATACACATTATAAGATGTGCCGTTTACATTATTTTTGCTGTTCTGCACATTAGATGAAATGGAATCAATCTTTAATACCGGAGTAATATTTTTGGCAGACTCCTGCTTTAGTTCGCATTTCTTGTTCTTATTGTTATATTCCAGCTTATAGGTTGTCGCATAATATTTATCCGCTGTTGCCACACACTTTGCACTGTACTGTTTTAACCGCAGACGAAGCCAGCCCACATATCCGTTGGAATGATTTCCCTCATTTGCCCAGTTCTGTATCGTGACGTCCTGTCCCCACTGGCCGTTGTCAAAGGACTTATTGCATACTGCCCATTGTACCGGCCCGTCATAATTCCACATACACCGGCCGCCATACCACAGCTGCGTTCCAAACTTATCCTCATGATGATAGTCTGTCACGGTAACCCGCTTAAATTTTTTCCAGCTCCATTTCTTATGAGTCGTAGTCCAGTTTTTACCGGTTCCATAATTATAGTAACCAAATTCCAGTTCCTTCGCCCCGTAAGTATAATCATTATTATTGATCTTCATCTGCCGCAGACCGCCGGTGCCTTCAAAACGTGTTTCCTCTTTCTGCCGCCAGATTCCTCCCTGCAGATATCGCATATCTTTGGACGAAACCGCCCACTGGCCGTTTTCCGGTTTCCATCCGTTCGGACTGATCTTCTCCGCCTTGGCAGAACCTGCTGCAATCTTTGTCTTTAAGGTTTTGGCATCCGCCGCAGAATCAGCCGGAATTGTCACATGACAGGATGCCTTCATATAAGACGTGCCATCCTGACTTAACAATACATAAAAATCTCTGCTTTTTGTCCGATACTCATTTTTGAGAATATCAATGGAGATTTTCTTCTCTGTCTCTCCGGCATAAAAATCCACTTTTTTGAGACCCGCTTTGTAATCCGCCCCCTGATTGGCAGTTCCCTCGCCGGTTCCCACATAGATCGTATCAAAATAATTCTCTCCTGCGGTACGTCTGACAGTTACAACCGCCTGCTTCTGAGAAGCCTTCACCTCCGAACTGCTAAAGGTGTACTGTGATTTTTCCACCGCATCATTATCTTTGATATTTACATATGCATTGTAAGAATCTCCAACCGGTGCACTATCCTCTTCCGGAAGCAGTGCGCATACCAGCTGCTCCTCCCCCTCGGAAATCTTATCATCCTTCGGAACCAGATAGAGGTATTTGACATATTCTCCGTCTTTAAAGTTTAATGTCTTTTCCGTACCTCCCACAGAATCCATAAAGAGCTCAAAGTTCTCTTTGACCTCATCTGCCTTTTCGGAATTATCCGCAATTTTCCAGTTTGGCCGGTCGGATTTCTTTCCGGTAGCAGTCTCCCGGCGCACCTTCAAAGAAGTTCCCTTGCTGTCTGCCTTCGCATTTTCCGACTTGACAGTATCCGTTTTCTTCTCTGCGGTGTCTGCTGAAGCATCCGGATACTGATCCAGAGGGTTTACAGCAGCAGAAACCGCCTGCACCTCAGGCTTCCCCTGAGACTGTGCACCCATGGCATCCTCTACCAAGGATTCTCCGTCTGTCTGTGTCTCTGTCTCCGTCGCATCCTCTTGGCTCAGATCCACCTTTTTTTCCATGGCGGTCTTGATCAGAGGAAAGGCATCCTTGCCTTTTTTCAGCGCAGAAAAACGGGATTTTCCCACATAAATTTTGTAATCATCCCCATAGGAGCTGGTAATGTCGATTGCCTTAAACTTAACCTTTGCACTTCCCCCGGTGCCTCCCTGACGGATCACGGCGATCTCCAGCGCACCATCGCCTTCCTTCACCTCCATCTGGGTTCCCAAGAAATTAAACAGACCATTCGGATATTCCTTTACCATCTGTTTTCCATCCCGGATTGCTTCCCGAAGCTGCGCTTCATCTACTTTATTCTTCTGCTGCTTTTGCGATGCAGCAGCCGCCACAGTGGAAACATTTCCCGTGGACAGCATCGCCGCCACCAGAAGAAACGACACCCCCCGTGACCAGTAATTCTTCCATTTTATCATACATCTCCTGCCTTTCTTTGTTCCTGATTTTACCGGATATCTCCCATCAGATCTTGCTGATCGTTCCGGCACTGATGTCTGTTGTTTTTTCCTTCTTGGCATCCCGCAGGCTGTATCCCCCTGCTACCTGGTCCAGATCATCGAAAGCAAGCTCTTCTGCCTCCTGTCCCTTTGTCTCCTCATTCATTCCCTTCTTTTTTTCCATAATCGACTCCTTTCCCCACATGTCTATGTGGCGGCACTGTAATAACCAATGGTTTCCTGTCAACATGATACCATCCATATCTTGCCAAATCACCTGCATTCTATCCCCTAAATTATGCACTTGGTCAAAAAAAGTGTGCATTTGTGCGGATTTAATATTTTATTCTTTTTCATTTATGTTATACTTGTATTAAAGGAGAAACCTGTACTTATTTACGACATCAGGAGAAGGATAAAATTTATGAAAATAACCATTTGCGATGATGACCGGGAGCTTCACCCGCTTCTGGCCGGATATATTAAGGATTTTTTTGTTCAGAACAAACCGGAGCTTTTAAACGATATTATATTTTCTAATTTCTTTTGCGGAGAGGAATTTTTAAAAAATCCCCATGCAGATATTCTGTTTACGGATATTTATATGGATTCCCTTTCAGGTATCGACATGCTGCAAAGGATCCCCAAAAAGTATCATCCCCGCTATATTATTTTTATCACGACCAGCCGCGATTTTGCCATCGAAGCCTTTCAGATGAATGCAGTTCATTATCTTGTGAAGCCCTTTACCAAAGAGGATGTTTTTACTGCACTGAACCGCTGTCAGATTCGTGAAGCCGCAGCACCGGTACTGGCAATTCACGTCGCCTCCGGCCTGATCACGATTCCTCTCTCTTCAATCCAATACATAGAATCCTTTAATAAACGTATTCTGATCCACACACCGGATCAGACATTATCAATCTATGATTCCCTTGCTGCCCTGACAAAACAGTTAGATCAGCGATTTATGCAGCCACACCGGAGCTATATTATATCCATGGCACATATAACTGCCTTTTACTATGACCATCTTGTCATGGACAGCGGGCTGGAAATTACCCTGTCCCGCAAAAAACGAGCGGCATTAAAGGAACAGTATCACCATTATTTATCTGAAATCACCAGAGGAGAGTATTCGTTATGATTATATTTATTCGATTATTTTTGGGATGCTTTATCCAGCTGTTTCCGTTTTCCCTTTTATGTATCTATCCTTTTCAGGGACGCTGCAGATATCCGGATCACCGCTGTCTGCGCTTTCTGATCCTGGGAATTTTTGTACTGTCCTGCATTTTCTCCGGCATTTGTGTAATGATGCATTCTTTTCATCTGGTTTCCCCGGAACGGGAATATCTGACTTCCAATGTTCTGTTTATGCTCCTGCTGATCCCATGCCTTTTTCTTTATATTCATTTGACATTTGGTATCCCGGAAATGAAATTATTTGTCTTTCTTTTTGCTGTGACTGCTGCTTTTGTCATGACATCCCTGTGCAATTTAGTATTTGTTCATATCCCCGATCCACATAAATCCGATCATCTGCCTTATTCTTATGGCTTCCTTCCAATCTTCCTTGCATCCTCCCTGTTATGCCCTCCCCCACTGATACTCCTGTTGAAGAAAAAGTTCATACTCACAAGCAGCTTTCTCGGCAAGAGGGAATACCGGCAGCTTTGTTTTCTGGCTCTGATCCTTTTCGTGATCCTTTTGGTGGGATATATTCCATTGTTTGACAACGGCCGTTACAGCATCAACATGCTCTGTCTGTATCTTGGCCTGATCCTCTGCACCTTTCTGATCTATTATATTTTCTTCCAGATCTTTACTCTGGAAATGAAGCGTTTCGAATCGGACCGTCTGCTGGAGCACTCCAGACAACAGATGGAAGCACAGAACGAATATTACAAAAATATTATCGAAAAAACAGAAGAAAACCGCCGTCTCCGACACGATTTCCGCCAGCATCTTATTGTAATCCAGGGGTTTGCGGCGGAACAAAATTACAATAAACTGACAGAATATCTTGCAGATCATTTAAAACATCTGGATACGCTTGCCATTCCTCAATACTCCAATCATACGATCATCAATATTCTCCTGCATCACTACCACAGAATCTGCCAGGAGGAATCCATTGAATTTGTAACCGCCATTCCTGTACTTCCGGAGCTGTCCATCTCCGACACGGATCTTTCTGCCCTGCTGGGAAATCTGTTGGAAAATGCTTTAAATGGAGCCCGCCACGCCATTTCCGGCCACAAATACATCCATGTCCATATGCGGGTTCAGGGCAACCAGTTTGTCATCACCGTAGACAACAGTTTTGACGGTGTGGTGGAGGAAGTACGGGACACTTATCTTTCCACCAAAAAAGACCATACAGGCTATGGTCTTCTAAGTGTACGGCAGATCTGCAAAAAATATGACGGCACCGGCACGTTTTCCCACGAGGGAACTGTTTTTCATGCCTCTGCCGTCATTACGATCTCTTAAATATTTCATTATTGTACCCGCACGAAATCTATGCGAGTCTGTTTTTGCTCAAAACTGTCTCTTGCCATATTTCATTATCTGTTCTGAGCTATGATCTGTTCTGTTTCCCGGATAAACCGCTCCATCTCCGCCTGTGTTCCAATGGAGATCCTCAGATAATTCTCGATCCGTTTCTGTCCGAAATGGCGCACGAAGATGTGTTTCTCCCGCAGTACATCGAATATCGTCTGCGCCGGTACGCTCTCATGAGTCGCAAAGATAAAGTTGGTCTGGGAATCCCGGAAGGAAAATCCCAGCCGCTTCAATTCCTTTTTGGTCCACTCTCTCGTTTCGATCACCTTGGCAACCGTCTCCCGGAAATATGCTTCATCCTCCAGTGCTGCCGCACCAAGCGCCACGGAAAGCCTGGTCATCGGATAACTGTTGTAGGAATAGCGCACATCATTCATTGCACGGATCAGCTCCGGATTACCCATGGCATATCCGATACGCATTCCTGCCAGTGAACGGGATTTGGAATAGGTCTGTACGATCAGCACATTGTCATATTCTTTGGTAAGCTCCAGTGCAGAGCTTCCGCTAAAGTCCGCATATGCTTCATCAATGATCACAACTACATCCCGGTTATGCTCGATCACATCCCGCAGGAAATCCAGGCTCTGCAGGACACCGGTCGGTGCATTTGGATTGGCGATCACAACGCCGCCGTTTTCTTTGTAATAATCCTCCGGTATCAGATCAAAGTGGTCATCCAAAGCCGGTCTCTCATATGGAATCTGAAACAGCTCTGCCCAGACATCATAGAAGGAATATGTAATATCCGGAAACAGGATTGGCTTTTTCGAATTGAAAAATGTCATAAACGCAATGGCAAGTACATCATCTGACCCGACCCCCAGAAAAACCTGATCACTCTGCAGACCATAACACTTTGCCAGCGCATCTGCCAATACCTGCGAATTTGGATCCGGATAAAGCCGGAGACTGTCACAGTCAAAATTCTTTAATGTCTCTACCACCTTTGGTGATGGGGGATATGGGTTCTCGTTGGTGTTCAGCTTGACCATATCCGGCAGATTTGGCTGCTCTCCCGGCACATATGGCTCAATTGTCCGTAAGTTGTCTCTCCATGTACTCATTGCTCATCCTCATTTCTGTGTAGTTAATATATTGGCTCTTACTAATTACTGATAACTCTGCGCCAGCTTCTCAAAGGCAGGCAGGGACCGTTTGATCATCTCCGGATCTACGCAGTATGCGATCCGCACATATCCCGGACACATAAAGGAGCTGCCCGGTACCACCAGCAGATTGTACTCCTTGGCTCTTGCCACAAATGCCGTGTCATCCTCCTCCATCGTCTTAACCCAGAGATAAAATGCTCCCTCCGGCTTGACCACCTCATAACCATACTCTGTCAATGCATCCAGAAGCATCTTACGGTTTGTGTCATAAGCCGCCACATCTGTCTGCTCTTCCAGACATTTTGCCACGGCAAGCTGCATCAGCGATGGTGCATTGACAAAGCCCAGAATACGGTTTGCCACATTTGCCGCACAGATCACATTTTCAAAATCATCCACCTCATCAGGAATCACCAGATAACCAATACGCTCTCCCGGCAGAGACAGTGACTTGCTGTAGGAGTAACCCACGATCGTATTGTCATAATATTTCGTCAGATACGGCACCGTAACACCATCATATGCAAGCTCCCGGTATGGCTCATCTGCGATCAGATAGATCGCTGTACCGTATTCCTTCTGCTTGCGCTCCATCACCTCCGCCATCGCCCGAATGGTTTCCTCACGATAGACAACACCGGTCGGATTATTTGGATTATTCACGATAACCGCCTTTGTCTTCGGGGTGATCTTGCTCTCAAATTCTGCCACATCCGGCTGGAATGTCGGTGGATTCGGAGATACCACAACCATTTTGCCGTCGAAGTTTGCCACATAGTTATTATATTCTCCAAAATACGGAGCGAAGGCAATCACCTCATCCTCCGGATCAAGCAGCGTCTTCAACACAACATTGAGTCCTCCGGCCGCTCCCACGGTCATCAGGATATTCTGCTCCCCAAAAGAAGTCCCGAAACGCTTATTCAGGGAAGATGCAATGGCACTGCGGACTGTCTCATAGCCGGAGTTATTCATATATCCATGGACATAACATGGGGCTTCCTTTTCCAGAATTTCGCAGATTGCATTTTTTACTGCGACAGGCGGCTCCACGCTGGGATTGCCCAGACTGAAATCATAGACATTCTCTGCCCCATATTTTGCAGCCATTTTCTTGCCTTCCTCAAACATTGCTCTGGTAACAGAACTACCCTCTACATACTTTACCATCTTCTTTGCTATCATTGCGGAACCTCCATTCTGTACTATGTCCGTCATGCGGTCTTCGTTGTCTGACCGCCCTTTTGTCTTACATACAAGTATACCATTCTTTTGTGTTTTTTCAAGGGAATGGTTTACTGCACCGTCAATCACAACGGGAATATTTACTGCAAAGAAAAAAGCACCTGATATAAATATCAGATGCTCCATATATAATGCGCGATCAGGGGTTCGAACCCTGGACACCCTGATTAAGAGTCAGGTGCTCTGCCAGCTGAGCTAATCGCGCTTATGTCGCTGTGCTTTCGCAAGCGACTTTGCTATAATAACAGATTCTTCAGAAGAATGCAACCCCTTTTTTCAAATTTTTTCAATAATTTTGAATACCCGTTTCTGTCAGTCCATAAATAACTGAGACCAGTAGTATTGATCTCCTTTGGTGGTCTCATAATATCCCACCCCCATATAGGTATAATCGGATGACATGATCTGGGCACGATGACCTGCATCCTCCAGCCACTTCTCTACAACATCCTTCGGGGTCTTACATCCGGAAGCAATATTTTCTCCTGCTGTCTCATAGACAATCTTCTCATCTGTCAAAACACTGCAGCCGTTTCTGCCATCCGGTCTGTTGGGAGAATTCTCTGTGACCAGTTCCTTCGCCCGGATATTGGCAGCTTTATTTAATGCATCGCTGGCCTTTAACGCCGGGAGATCTTCCTTTGCTCTCTCTGCATTGACAAGCTCCAGTACCTGTGCCGCATACTTATCGGCCAGGGTAACCACTACATACTTATTGATCTTGAGGATCCCGGAATACTTGCCGGTTACGATCCTGGAACCGGAAGTCTTATACGCACGCACTTTTACATAATATGCTTTGTTTTTCTTCAGCTTGCTGAGTTTGAAGGAAGCTGTTCTGGTGGCTCCCACCTGCGCATATCTGCCCTTGCGGGAATTGGAAAGAAATACCTGATATCCTGTCACTCCGGATATCTTCCGGATCGTAAGCTCTGCCGTCGTCTTTGTGCGTTTGCTCACGGCTGCCGTTGTTTTGCCTATGGCCTGTACATTTCCCACCGGCCACGAAAGTATACTGACGCATAAAAGCAGCATCAGCAGACGATGAATGCCCTTTGTAAATTTTGTTTTATACATATGAAATCCTTCTTTATTTTTAATATTTTTGGAGTAATTATAGCACGATTCCTATGCATTGCAAATACTTCCCCTTTCTTCTTCAAAAAAATTTCACAATTTTTTGTATTTTTTTCAAAAAAGGGGTTGCATTTTGTCATAAGGTTGTATATAATAAGTTCGTTGTCGCAAAGACGAGTGAGCGCGATTAGCTCAGCTGGCAGAGCACCTGACTCTTAATCAGGGTGTCCAGGGTTCGAACCCCTGATCGCGCATTGAAGGTCCTAATTTGATAGATGTCTATCGGGTTGGGGCTTTTTTTCTACTTATATTTATTTACGTCAGGCTGATACATATTAACTCACGCAATAATTTTTAATTGAATATTTTTATCATAGAAAATATTTGACAATACTTAGGAGGTATTTATGAGAAAAAAGTTTTTAATCAGCACTCTGCTGAGTGTTTCCATGATCGTTTCGTCCCTGTCCGGCATCCCACGGACTGTTTCCGCAGCAGATCAGCAGATCGCTCAGATCGCCACACAGGCTGACCCTGCCGCAAGCGAGCTTCCACCGGAGGAAAACGATCCCGGCTACGAGCGTCTTTCCGGCGCCTACGAGCCTGCCGCCGAGGAAAATATCAGCGGAAATACAGAAAATGAAACGAATTCTGTCAGCACCCGATCCTCCGGCACGACAGATACCTCCGGATTTCTATCGGTAAATCCTGCCGGTTCCCGTTTAAAGGGATACGCATCCACCGTCAGCAGCTATACCGGCAAAACCTACACTCATGCTTCGGATCACGATGGTCTGAATATTTATAACGGCATTGATGTTTCCTATCACCAAGGTGATATCAACTGGGAGAATGTAAAAGCAGCCGGTATTGATTTTGCTATTCTGCGTCTTGGCTATCGCGGATATTCCAACGGCTCTCTGGTGACCGACTCCAAATTTGCCGCATATATGCAGGATGCCATTGCCGCCGGCATGCCTCTTGGTGTTTACTTCTGGACCGAGGCCATCAATGTGGATGAGGCAGTTCAGGAGGCGCAGTATGTTGTTGACAAGCTTGCCCCATACAAAACTTCTATTACCATGCCGGTTGTCATTGACTGGGAGCTTAACAGCAACAGCCGTCACGGCGGACTCTCCCAGGAAACCAATACGACCATCTGTACGGCGTTCTGCGACCTGGTAAAGCAAAACGGTTATACCCCTATGATCTACGCCAACATCAGCGATCTGAACAATAATCTGGATGGTGTGGGACTCAGTCAGAAATATGAGATCTGGGTTGCCAGATATAATAATATTGTAAATAATTCTACCGCCAGCTTCTACGGAAATTACTCTATGTGGCAGTACTCCAGCAGCGGTTCCGTTAATGGAATCTCTACAAAGGTGGACATGAATTACTGGTATACTCTCGGAAGTCCATCTTCTCCTGTTTTTTCCCACGGAACTACACAGGGTGCGATCGCTACGGCAACGCCGACACCGGATGATATTGACAGTCTGGACGATGTAGAAAACCTCTCCGCCAAATCCTACTCCAAGAAACTGGTTCTCTCCTGGGATGACGTCGAGGACGCCGACGGCTATCAGATCTACCGTAAGGACAGCTATAACGGTTCCTACAAAAAAGTAAAGCAGCTTGCAGATGGCGATACTACCTCCTGGACGAACAGCGGTCTTTCCAAGAATCATGAATATTACTATAAAGTCCGTGCTTTTCATAAGAATTCCGACAAAACCGTTTACTCTGAGTACGCACTGATCACTGCCGCCACAAAGGCATCCTGCCAGTCCGGTATTACAAAGAAAAACTTTGTACTTTACAAAAAGCCGCTGAAGTCATCTGCAAAACTGATGACTGTGAAAAAAGGCATGCCTCTGGAATATGTGGGAGTGACATACCGCAAGAACGGCAACAAGTTCCATCATTTCCGTTATTACGTTTCTTCTAAGGTTTATGACGGTTACAGCCGTACCAGATCCGGTCTGACCTATTATACGCAGGGAATCACCACGGCAAAATTGAATCTTCGTAAAACGGCCGGCACCTCCGGCAGGCTGCTCACCAGTATTCCGAAAAATACAGCACTTCCTCTGTTGGGAACAAAACGGGTTAAAAAAGCAACCTGGTACCGGGTTGCTTTCTCCACCAAGAAAAACACTGTCATCACGGGATATGTGTCCGGAAGCTATATCAACAAATAAATGATTCATTCCCGTTGTACTCCGCTATGTTATATAGCCGGGAACAATTCCCTGTTCCCGGCTATAAATTCATCCCTGTCTGATTATTTCTCTTTATAGTCATACTCATACACAGTTACAGAAAGTGGCGGCAATGTCATCCGGATTGAATATTCCCTGCCATCGCAAGACTCCTGCTTTGCCGTAAGTACCTTTGGATTTACAATACCGGTTCCACCAAACCGCTCTTCATCGGAAGATAAGATTTCTTTATAGGTGCCCGGACAAGGAACACCAAACAGCATATCTTCTCTTGTAACCGGAGTAAAGTTACACAGGAACAGAAGCTGCTTTTGGGCCGTTGCTCCACGACGTACAAAGGTTACTACGCTCATATCTGCATTTTCACAACTGATCCATTCAAAACCGATCGGATCACAATCATTGGTATAAAGAGCATCGTACTCCTGATATAATTTATTTAATGCCTTGACATAATCCTGCATCTGATGATTTCTTTCCTCACCCAGCAGATCCCAGTCAAGACTTCTCGCCTCGCTCCACTCACGGAACTGTGCAAACTCCTGTCCCATAAACAAAAGCTTCTTGCCCGGATGACCATACATAAAGCCATATGCAGTTCGCAGGTTTGCAAACTTCGCATCCAGCTCTCCCGGCATCTTATTGATCATCGAGCCCTTGCCATGGACTACCTCATCATGAGAAAGCACCTGAATAAAGTTTTCACTGTATGCATACTGCAGACTAAAGGTCAGCCGTCCGTGATTTGGTCCACGGAACAATGGGTCCATATGCATATACTCCAGGAAGTCATTCATCCAGCCCATATTCCATTTGAACAGGAAACCTAAACCGCCCATCTGTGCCGGCGAAGTCACACCGGCCCATGCGGTAGACTCCTCCGCAATGACCAATGTTCCCGGTTCTTCCTTCTCAAATACCTGATTCATATGCTGGAACAGATGGATCGCATCAAAGTTCTCATTGCCGCCCTTTTCATTTGGCAGCCACTCCCCATCATTCTTGCCGTAATCCAAATAAAGCATGGAAGCTACCGCATCCACACGAAGACCATCGACATGGAACTTCTTCAGCCAGAACAGACCATTGGCCAAAAGGAAATTTTCTACTTCTTTTTTCTTGTAATTGAAGATCAGAGTGCCCCAGTGTGGATGCTCTCCACGGCGTTTGTCCGGATGCTCGTAAAGTGCCTGGCCATCAAACTTTGCGAGACCATGTGCATCCCGCGGAAAATGTGCCGGCACCCAGTCAAGGATGACACTGATCCCCTGGCTGTGCATATAATCCACAAAATACATGAAATCCTCCGGAGATCCGTACCGGCGTGTCGGTGCATAATATCCGGTCACCTGATATCCCCATGAACCGTCAAACGGATGCTCTGCGATCCCCATCAGCTCGACATGGGTATATCCCATCTCCTTCACATAAGCAGCCAGTTCTACTGCAAGCTCTCTGTAATTATAAAAACCATCCTCTGTACCATCGTCCTTTTTGCGCCAGGAACCCGGATGCACTTCGTAGATCGCCATAGGCTCCTTGCGGCGGCTGTCTCTTGTTTCCTTCCGGCGGCTGGTCATCCATTTCCGGTCGGTCCAGCGGAAGCCTCTGAGATCTGCTACCACGGAAGCATTGTTCGGACGAAGCTCTGCACAATTTGCATAAGGATCGGCTTTCATCAAAATCTCATCGGTACGGGTCAGGATCTGGTACTTGTAAACAGCCCACGGCTCTACTCCCGGAATAAACAGCTCATATACCCCGGATACCTCCAGCGTACGCATCGGATGAAGCCTGCCATCCCACATGTTGAAATTACCCACAACACTCACAGCTCTGGCGTGAGGTGCCCATACCGCGAAGTAAGTACCCTTGACGCCATTGATCTCCATCGGATGCGCTCCCAGCTTATCAAAGATCTGATAATGCTTTCCCTCTGCAAAAAGATAAAGATCCAGGCTGGAAATCTGTGGTGCAAAGCAGTACGGATCTGCTGTCACTACCACGTCATCCTCACCGTATTTAATATTCAGAAGATACGGTGCCTTTAATTTTTTGCGTGTCTCTACATACTTTCCAAAGAAACCACTGCCCGGCTCTACCTCCTCCAGCTCGGTCGGATGGTTTCCCCGCATATCTGTCACCGTAACCGCCTTTGCCTCCGGACGATACACGGTAAAAATCTGTCCCTTTCCAAAATCATGTAATCCAAGAATATTGTGAGGGGCGTTATGCCTGCCCTCCCTCAATTCATCATACTCCACCCAATTGATCCACTGATCTAACTTCTCCTGCATAGTCTCCTCCAATCATTATATGTGCGGATATCGCAGATTTGAAACATTTGCGATACCTGGTACCCCCTGTCCGGCCTGAGCGCCATATTCCTGCCGTGCCGGCACATTTCGCAGTACGAAAATACACTCAAATAATGAAAACCTCCTACACAATTTGCATAGAAGGTTTCTAAAAAAGCTTGTGTTACTATTATAATTGATTGATAGAAATTCGTCAATGAATAAGACAGAGTTCCAAAAAAGGAAACCCTGCCTTACCCATTGCAAATTTATATCATCTTGTTTAAGGAAGAAACACTAATTAGTTGGCATATCTGCTTCCGTCTGCGTTATATGCACCATCACAGATCTCAATCTTTACAAAAGAGCATCCGGTATATGTGTTGGTTGTAACCCAAAGCCAAGGATACTTTCCTTTCAGGGCATCTGCATCCACCTTCACATATTTATTAACCCACATCTGACCTGTATTCTGGTCATAGTCTACATCAAAGCTGACTCTTCCGTTCTCCTTCTTCCTATAACCAATCTGAAGATCGGCACTCTTACTTGCCTCATTATCCATTGGATATACGCGGATACAAGGCTCTTCGATCTGACTCCAGTCTGTAGTCAGATGAATATTCCAGAACTCCTTGTCAATCAGTGCCTGCAATGCATCCGTCGGATTGCCGTTACTATCCGTAATACTTGTGGTATAACCAATGCCGTGATATGTCATATCAAAGAGATCGCCTCTCTCTGCATAAATCTTTCCCGGAATCTCGCCATCTCCGGTATGTCTCATAAACTCACCGGTCCAGGTGTAAACTACCTTAGGGTTTGGATTTGCCACTGTTGGCACGACGGAAATACCTGTATTGATCAGTTTAACGCCATCCGGAATCTTTGGTGTAGATCCGGTCATTTCTGCAAAAAGCTGTCCAACATCACCATATGCAAAGTAGCCCTTTTCTCTCTCGAAATAATGACCCTCATCCCAAAGTACCGGACAGTATCCTCTGTTCAGACACTGTGTAAACAGCTCTCTTGTGAAATCAATGACGTTGTCCTTGTAACCCTTAACGCATCCACACTCGCCAACGATAACGGCATAGCCATCATCTGTGAATTTCTTCATACGGCCAAGCATGTTTGACATATACTCATAATCCTTCTCGGTTCCCCAACTGTCACGGTAACCCCATGTAGTTGTAGAGGTTGCAGAAAGACCATAATCCGTAGGATCGTAATAATGTACAGATACGCTGAGCTTAGAATGACCATTCTCCTCTGTATCCTCAGGCATCTTGTAACGAACATCCATGGTTCCGTCTGTCTGATAGGTATCGCTTGCATATCCACCGATTACGCAGGACTCATTTCCTGTACCTGGAATCAGAAGGTGGCGATATGCGTTGTTTCCGCCGCTCTCTCTTACGATGTTGACAAATGTCTGGTTGATCTCATTTACCATCTTGTAAATATCATTGGCATCCTTTGCAAGCTTACCGGTCTGGTTTGCCTGACCTTTCTCCGGATGCTGATAATCATCATTCAGACGGCCACTCAGCTCTTCGTTTGCACCCTCGAAGATCAAATGATCCGAATACTCTTTAAAACGCTCTGAAATCTGTGTCCAGAATGCTTTATACTTCTTCCATGCTTCATCCCGGATCGGTGTTTCCTTGGCGTCGATCTCCTCTGCACCAAACATTCCCCACCATCCGCCATCCCAGTGGATGTTGATGATAACATACATTTCATCGTTTAATGCGTAGTTGATGACCTCCTCTACACGATTGAAAAGCTCCTCATTGATCGTGTATGTGCCATCATCAGATACAAAGTTTGACCAGGCTACAGGAACACGCACAGTATTTATACCGTAACTCTTGAGACCATCAAAAGTCTGCTGTGTTGCTACCGGATTACCTGCACTTGTTTCGCATTCCGTAACTGTTTTACAGTTGCCCATGCAGTTGGACTGCTCCATCTGGTTGCCCAAATTCCATCCAAGACCCATAACACTCATCAGATCCTGAGAGGAAAGCTCTTTTCTCATCAGTCCGTTATCCTTTGTGGTGATACCGTTTGCCGACTTATGCTCCTCACCTACATTGGACTGCTTTAACAGCTCCTGTGTCTTCTCATCCGGTACTGCCGGTGCCAGCGTAGACTTCCATGCCGGATCATTCATCGGCTCTGCTGTAGCTGTCGGCTTTGCTGCCGGTTTCTGGCTTGGCGCTGCTGTATCTGTCGGCTTTGCTGCCGGTTTCTGGCTTGGCGCTGCTGCAGACGGTACAGCAGACGGTACAACAGATGGTGCAGCAGATGGTGCAGCAGATACTACTGCACTACTTGCCGGTGTAGCGGTTGCTGCTGCCTTCTTTGCAGTAACCTTGACCTTTGCTGTCAGTTTCTTCGTAACCTTTTTCCCTTTGTTCTTGTAGGTTACCTTACAGGTAATCTTTGCAGATCCCTTTTTTACTGCCTTTACCTTACCGTTTTTCACGGTTGCAACCTTCTTATTGCTGGTAGACCATTTTAATTTTGCCTTAGCCGGTTTATTCTTAACGGTCAGCTTCTTTGTCTGTCCTACTTTTAAGGAAAGAGAAGTCTTATTGAGTGCTGCCTTCTTCTTTGCTTTGACCTTTGCTGATGATGACAATGTGCTCATTCCGTTCATGGTAAATACCATTGCCACTGCCAGCGTCAAAGCGGTAAGCTTTTTGAAACGTTTACGTCCCATAATCATTTCCTCCTTTTTCTTCGTGCAACTATGTATTCTTTCTTTCATAAAAATATGTTACAATGAATAAAAGGACAATGCTATCAGTTTTGTAACGATATTTATAACTTTTGTATCTTTTTCGTGGAGGATATTTACAAATGATCGATATAGAAATTATGCAGGACGCTTCGGAAATCATTCATTATGACTCTCCTGAAATCTCCTACGCCGTTCAGGAAAGATTACTGTCAAACTACACAGATATGCGTGCTCTCTGCCATTGGCATGATGATGTGGAACTTCTGTATATCTTTGATGGAGAGATGAACTATGACGTAAACGGCCGTCATTATCTTTTCAAAAAAGGTGATACGATTTTTATAAATTCCCGTCAGCTTCATTATGGATATGACCATGATCAGCACGAATGTGAGTTTATGGTGGTTCTGATCCATCCGGAGCTTTTAAAGGCAAGCAATTATATGTATCGAAGATATGTACTTCCCATCTTAAATTATGCCACGGATATCGTGATCATAGAAAACAACTCTCCTTCCGGCGCTGTGTTTGCACAGCTTTTTGAGAATATCCGTCTTTGCCGGAAGCAGGACAAAAGCTGCCACGAGTTTCAGCTTCTGGGATATTTTTATGAAATGTGGAGCATTCTCTATGAGAACTGTAATATCGAAGACAATGTAACCTCCAATCAGGAGAATCCTGATATCCAGATACAGAAGCAGATGGTATCCTATATTTACCAGCATTATCAGGAGCACATCACTCTGGAGGATATCGCCTCTGCGGGCATGGTCAGCCGCAGCAAGTGCTGCAAGATCTTTCAGAAGTACCTGTCGCAGTCACCGATCTCCTTTCTCAATGATTATCGTATGGAGATCAGCTGCAATCTTTTGAGTGATACCACCTTCAGCATCACACAAATTGCCACCTCCTGCGGTTTTAATCACTTGAGCTACTATTCCAAAATGTTTCTTCAACGGTATGGCTGTACTCCAAACACCTATCGGAAAATGCATCAGACGGCATCGTAAACATTTTGCCGGATGTTTTGCCTTCCAGACAGATTGTGGCTGATCTCATCTTTTCCCACAGAAATACAAAAGAGGCTTCCTCTCCGGAAATCCCCGGAATAAGGAAGCCTCTTTTTAATTCTATTATAAGACGATCACTTCTGCAAATATCGTCTGCCGGTTCAAAACTTACATATTGGCAACCATTTCTGATACTGCCTTTGCCATTGCCTCAGACTTAGCATCAGCATCCTCCAGAGAAGTGCCTACTACACCGTAATAGAACTTCACCTTCGGCTCTGTACCGGATGGACGTACACACATCCATACATTGTCTGTCATATCGAAGTAAAGCACATTTGACTTCGGAAGTCCTGTCGGCTTTGTCTCGCCGGTTGCAATGTCTGTAATGATATCCTTCTGATAATCACGGAAGGATGTTACCTTATGACCACAGAACTCTTTCGGCGGATTCTCGCGGAGTGTTGTCATGATCTCCTGAATCTTAGCAAGACCTTCGATTCCCTTCATGGTCACTGACTGAACACCATCTTTATAATATCCGACTCTCTCATACAATGCCAGCATTGCATCCCACAGAGTCATATTCTTTGTCTTGTAATATGCTGCTGCCTCGCAAAGTGCCATCGTTGCCACGATCGCATCCTTATCACGGGCATGGGTACCGATCAGGCATCCGTAGCTCTCCTCAAAACCAAACAGGTATGTTCCCTTTCCGGTCGTCTCAAAATTCAGGATCTGCTGTCCAATATACTTAAATCCTGTCAGCACCTCGATCAGATCTACGCCGTAATCCTTTGCAATAGCATCTGCAAGGTTAGAGGTAACAATCGTCTTGATCAGCTTTCCATCAGCAGGAAGTCCCTGTATCTCTTTTCTCTGGGAGATCTCATAATCTGCCAGCAGACAGCCGGACATATTACCGGTGAGCGTAATATACCCGCCACTCTTGGTATCCTTAACATATACACCGAGACGATCCGCATCCGGGTCTGTTGCAAGAACAAGATCGGCATCCTTCTCCTTGGCAAGCTTGAGAGCCAGTTCAAATGCCTCTGCTGCCTCTGGGTTTGGATAGCTGACGGTTGGGAAATCTCCGTCCGGAAGCTCCTGCTCCGGCACAACATATACGTTCTCAAAACCAATCTCTTTCAGCACTCTTCTGGCAGGAATGTTACCGGTTCCGTGAAGCGGTGTATAGACGATCTTGAGATCCTTTCCAACTTCTTTAATGCTGTCCCAGTGAATAACCTGCTTTTTCAGCTCTTCAATATATTTATCATCAATTGCTGCGCCAATATTCTCATAGAGATCCTTTGCCACAGCGTCTGCCTTATCCATAGTCTTGACTGTATTCCAGTCGGTTACTGCCTTAACCTCATCCATGATACCGGTATCATGTGGTGGTGTGATCTGGGCACCGTCCTCCCAGTATACCTTATATCCGTTGTACTCCGGCGGATTGTGGCTCGCCGTTACATTAATGCCTGCCACACAGCCCAGCTCTCTAACAGCAAAGGAAAGCTCCGGTGTCGGACGAAGGGATTCAAATACATATGCCTTGATGCCGTTTGCTGCCAGGCAAAGTGCTGCCTCATCTGCAAACTCCGGTGACATATGACGGGAATCAAAAGCAATGGCTACTCCCTGAGATGCCTTGCCCGCTTTGTTGATATAATTTGCAAGACCCTGTGTTGCCTTACGAACCGTGTAAATATTCATACGATTGGTTCCGGCACCAATGATTCCACGCAAACCAGCGGTTCCAAACTCAAGATCCATGTAAAAACGCTCTTTGATCTCATTGTCGTTATCTGCGATGTCCTGCAGCTCCTTTTTGGTATCCTCATCAAAGTAAGGATTGCTCAGCCACTCCTTGTAGATGTCTTTGTAGTCCATGTTTTTTCCTCCTATCAGTGATGGCATATGCCTAATTTTCCATCTATTATTTTGTATGCAAAAGTGGATATTGTCAACCAGAAATTGTGACCATTTTGTAAATCTTTTGATAATACCCCTCTCTAAGGTGCCGGAGTTGCAGTTGTTTCCGCAGCTTCCTCCTTAACACCCAGATCCGAAAAACTGAATTTCACATCCTGATCGTCGTCCAGCACATCCACAGAATAACTCTTCGTGGTGTAACCGTCCTTTCGCAGGGTAATGGTCTGGGAACCGATCACCTTCGTAAAGGTGCATGGAGCCAGTCCCTTGTATACATTGTCCAGATAAACCTCTGCCCCCTCCGGCGCAGACACTGTAATGGTATGGTCACTGTCCATTTTCTTGGTCCTGGTCGTACTGTCGGTGTCATCCGTACTCGTTTTGCTGCTTGTGGATGACGGCTTTGCCGTGGTTTTTGTGGTATCTGCCTTTTCCTCCACCAGATCGATCCTGACAGTGGATGCCTTCTCCTCCACATCCAGCGTGCCGGTATAGGTCGTATAGCCTGTCATTGCAACCTTCACCTGATAAACTCCATACGCCAAGGCAATTGGTCTTCTATAGGAAACGGCTGTACCGTTGATCGTAAGATCTGCCCCTGCCGGCTTGATATCAAAGGTGATCACACCGACCTTGCTGTCTGCCGGCTCATAATCACTGAAATCCAGTGTAACCTCTTTGTCATTATGCACTGTGACATTTTTTACCGCTGCAGAATGATTCTTGCTGAGGATCACTTTATATGAGCCTTCCCCCACTGTGATCAGCATATTTTTGGTAACCGGTAAGATCATACTATCTCCTACCTCGATCATGCCACCGATAAAATCCTTATAATGAGACAATCGAATGTATCCGTGTCCCCTGCTTTTCACCACGGAATACACGTTGTATCCTGTTCCCCGCACCGTCAGGACATCCTGCTTATTGATCTCCATCATTTCAATAGGCTTTCCGTCAGAGGAAAAGAACGTCTGATCCGTATATTTGTACTTGCGGTCTGCAAAGGAAAGGCTGCTCTCATCACTGTCAAATTTGTAATCATCTACTTCCTGATACTCCCATACGTCCTCCGGAATATCCGTAGCCAGCAGTTTGCCACTTGACGGATCATATTTGACTTCAATGATCTCTCCCACCTCAATCTCACTGCCATCCCGCTCCTGACCGTAGCGGTCTGTCATAGTGGCCGTGGCATCATAGGCAATGACCGTTTCAATATCACTGCCCAGATCCCGCAGGGTCAGCTGCCTTGTCGCCGTATCATTGGTAACTACAACTCCTTCTGTACTGGCGGGTGCCTCCGTGGCACCACCGTTGCGGTCCACTCTCGTGGTCCGCTGCTCCTGAGCCGGCCCGCATCCCGCCAGCATCGAACTCCACATAAAAAACGCGCCCAGACATAGCAGGACGCGCCAGATTTTATTATTTTTCATAGGAAACCTCATTATTCTGCCACCGGTTACGGCAGCCTCAACCAATCTTATCGTAATCTGTACATCATCTTAAGCCTCATCAGGCTCTGTCTGTCCAGCAAACATTTTAACACAGCCATCCGTTCACATCAATATCCCTTTTACTTCCTTCAGAAAACGGGTTCTCTGTTCCTCCTGCCCCCGTATCTTTAACAGTTTCTCCAAATTCTTAGAGGACATCCAGGATTTCCGGCTGTTATAGTAAAAGTTTACAAGCTTCCAGTATTTTTCCGGATAAAGAAGCATGGCATAAAGCACTGTTTTTTCGCTGTCTTCCATACTCCGCTCCCTGTCATACGTCTGGATCAGGCAACGGCCAAGCTCCGGATGCCATGCATTTTTTTCCATCGCTTTCCGCAAAAGATCATATAAATCCCTGACCTGTATGCCGATTTCTGCCTTGTCAAAATTTGTCGTTGCTATATCTTTTCCCATAAACAGCACATTATGATAGGTATAGCTGCCATGACGCACCAGCCCCTTTGCCAGAGTTTTGTTCCACAACTCTTCATAACCGCATTCCTGTAAAAGACTCTGCGCCAGACAGGCCTGCCCGTAGAAAATATCAAATGCTTCCAGCAGACAGATCTCCATTTCGTTTTTCTGTTTTTTGCCGCGAATGTAGCTGCGGACACGTTTCATTTCTTTATTGTGGCGTTCCATTTCCTGCCGGATACTTTCCTTCTGAATGTAAACGCCTTCCTCTGCCCCGCCAAGCTCCAGAAGTGCATGAAGCCTCCCCAGGTGTCCGGCACAGCGCATTACACATGGATGATCCTTCATATCACATTCCACTCCGGCATACCACTGACGCATCACCCAGTTATTGCGGTAATTATCCTTTGTAAAATATTCTTCCCGATTGTTTTTATATGTATGATCCACCGGCAGATTTCCCTGACGGATCAGCTGCTCCTTGACCCTTTCCTCAAATTCAATCCTTGCCTGACTGGCGGAACATTCCTTCAAAAGGCGGAGCCCCTGATCGGTCTCCAGCAGAAAGGCCCCTCTCGTCCGTCGTCTCGACCTGACCTGACAGGGATACTGTCTGATGATCTCCTCAAGCTTATCTTCCATAGATACCTCCCCCATTTGCAATCGTCTCTTTTATCATATGAAAGATAATGAAAAGTTATACCATCGGAACCTGAAGCTTTAACTGAAAAATATTTTCCTCCAGCGAAGCAGTGATACTGCCGTTCATATATTCCGTCAACTCCCGTGCGATCGCCATGCCCAGTCCCGTCGAAGTCCGGCTTCTCGCCGGATCCGCTTTATAGAACCGTTCAAAGATCCGGCTTACATCGATTTCCTCCGGATGTGCTACCCGGTTCTGAACCGTGACACACACCTGTCCTTCCATGGCGGAAAGGGAGATTCCAACCGATCTCCCTCCATGATCCAGTACGTTTTTGATAATATTCTGCAGGATCCGCCGGATCGCCGGTTCATTTCCCTGCACAAACATCTTTCCTTCCGGAATGTCAAATTCCGGTTCTATGCCGCTGTTTTCCCATTCCTCATAATAAGAAAACAATGTTTCTTTCAAAATCGCATTAAAATCACATTTTTCCAGTTTCATTTCATACGTCCGGCTCTCCAGTCTGGTAAACATAAACAGCTCCTCCAGAATATCCCGCAGAGCATGAATCCTCTCCTGTATGATCCGCAGATATCTTTGCTGTGCCTCCTGATCGTCCGTCTGTGTCAGAAGCTGAAAGTAACCGTCCAGAGACGTTAACGGTGTCCGGATATCATGAGACAGGTTCGTATACGTCTGCGCAATGCGGTTTTCGTTCCGGATCCACTGCTGCCGTCTGGATTTCTGCTGTTCAAACACCCGGTTTAAGGTGTCTGTCAGCCCGCCAATTCCGCCAAAGCGGATATCACAGACCACATCTCCGTTGCTCTGCTTCTCCTCCAAAAAACTGATCTGCCGCTCCAGATCCCGGATCTGCCAGATCAGCTTTCGCAGGATGAGTCCCAAAAGAACCGCAAGAAGTCCAAAACCTATCGCCAAACCTGTCATCATCATATCCATCTATCATCCTTTCTCTACCTGCTGATCACTGATACAACGCCACGGATCACTCCATTGTTATCCGGTTTTGCCCTTGTCATCAGAGCAGATCTCTCTTCTCTACCGATATAAGGCTGACCAATGTGGACACCACCAGATAAGCCGCCGCCAGAAGCAAAATATTCCGAATCTGGGCCGCCCCTGCTCCCGGCAACAGCTCCGACATTTTTGTGGTAAGCAGATAATTTTCCAAGTGAAAATCCTTAACAGAAAAGAACCTGTCACATACCGCATCAAGACCGGTGCAGATCAGTCCGGCCACCCCCATACTAAGGCAGGTTCCCGCCAGCATACCAAAGGCACGGCTGCGAAGTACCATGGTGATCGTCATGCAGGCAACCAGAAAACTGTACTGCAAAACCACCTGAATGCCAATATACGGAAGATACGTCTGAAAGCTTCCCCAATGCAGATATCCCAGACTGATCCTCATGCTGACCGCTTCCACGAGAAATGTTACCACATCAAACACCAGTACATATGCCGCTGCCGCCGCCCATTTTGACCAGATGAGACTGCTGCGGTGTTTTACTTGTCCTCCTATATTTTTAATGTATCCGTTTTTGATATCTGCCGTCACATAAAGAACCAGAAAGATTACATTAAACAGGATAAAAAGGCCGGAAGATAAATGCTGTCCATAAATCTCCAATACCGCCAGATTATCCACATCCATCCCCTCTACGCTTTCTGAAATACCAAATTGCACAGAGTTATCCTCCTGTCCGTTTTCCGTTCCGTTGATCCCTATGATCTGGGTTGACTGTGCCTGCGTATTCTCTTCTATATCGTCCACCAGAAATGCCGCCGTCAGAACCACCATTGCAATGGTAATGATTGCCAGCACGAAAAATGATTTCATTCGAAATAATTTATATAATTCCATTCGTATTGTATTACACATATCTCTATCCTTTCCAAAGCTGTTTTCGTCCCGATACCTCAAATAATTCTCTGACATTTCATAAATTACAAAATGTTTTATCTGCTATGCAGAAGTCAGATTCAGGAAATAGCTCTCTAATTCCTCCTGATTCACCTTCATCTCCCGCGGCAGCACTCCCGCCGTGACTAACTCCCGGTTAATAAGCATGCTGTCCTCTAAACGTTCATACACATACAGATGTGTTTTGTCCACAGCTTCATACTTGTGGATGTTCATTCTATCCAGTACCGTCATTGCTTTCTCCGGTTCATCCAGCACAAGCTCCAGTCTCTTTTCACACTGTTGGAGAAGCTGCTCCTGGGAAAGCTCCTTAATAAGACACCCCTTATGAATAATTCCAAAGTCGGTGCAAAGTTTAGAAAGCTCCTCCAGAATATGGCTGGAGATCAGAATGGTCAGTCCCCGTTCCTGAGCCAGGCTGCGGAGCATATCACGTACTTCCGCAATCCCCTGAGGATCCAGTCCATTGATCGGTTCATCCAGAACCAGAAAATCAGGATTTCCCACCATCGCCAGACCAATCCCCAGACGCTGCTTCATTCCAAGAGAAAAGTGACCTGTCTTCTTCCTGCCAACATCAGAAAGTCCTACCGTATCGAGGATCCAGTCTGCATACTTTTTATCCCGTATACCAAACAGCCTTGCCTTGATCATCAGGTTATCCCTTGCTGTCATATTGGCATAAATGCCCGGCGCCTCGATCAGACAGCCTACTCTCGGTCTTACCTGTGCTAACTCCTTCCCGGTACATCCAAAAATCGAATACTCCCCTGCCGTAGGGTTTGCCAGTCCACAGACCATCTTTAAAAATGTAGTCTTGCCGGCACCGTTTCTTCCGATAAAGCCATAGATTGCTCCACGGCGGATATGCATATCAATATCATTGACTGCCTTGTAACGCCGAAACTGTTTTGTCAATCCATGGGTTTCTAATAAGATCTCATTCATTCTTTTGTTACATCCTTTCCTTATGATGTCTACCAGTATAAAGAGCATCTCCTAATATAACGCCAAGAAAAAGTAAAGAAAGTCTAAAGATTATTTGGAAGGCTGTAAACGGTATCCGATTCCCCATACCGTCTGAATATATTCTTTCTCCGTAAGACTTTTGAGCTTCTTACGGATATTGCTGATATGCACGTCCAGAGTTTTGGTCTCACCCATATATTCTTCCTGCCAGGCATAAGTAAAGATGGCTTCCTTACTGAATACCTGACCGGGATGCTCCAGAAGCAGCTCCAGAATCGCAAACTCCTGACGGGTCAGATGTTCCAGTTCCTTCCCTCCGATCCAGATCTGATGCGTCCCCTTCTCTAAGGATATTTCTCCGCAGCTGATTCGGTCCGGTGCCTGTTCCCGTCCCGCATGACGAAGCTGGATCTGCACCCTTGCAACTACTTCTTCAATATCAAAAGGCTTTGTAATATAATCATCTGCTCCATTTGTTAATAACTCCAGCTTTTCTGACAGGGCATCCTTGGCAGTCAAAACAATAACCGGAACATCTCCCTGACGCCGGATCAGTCCCAGTACCTCTTCCCCGGTCATTCCCGGAAGCATCAGGTCCAGAAGCACCAACGCCCACGACTCCTTTTCCAGCCACAAAGCCGCCTCTGTTCCGGAAAAGGCCTGTCCACATGTGTACCCGTTTCCGGACAATGCCTCCTTTAATAAATTATTGATATTTACGTCATCCTCTACGATCAGTATTTTATTCATACATTTCTCCTGTTTTATTCAAAATTCTGCCCGGGCAGTCTGCTCACCACGCCTGCACCAATGAGCCCCACCAGCGCACCGGCAATCATGCCGCTAAACCACAGAACCCCCATATAATATGCAACACCGGAGGATTCCAGCACGATCATCGCCACCAGAATCTGTCCAATATTGTGGACAACACCTCCCACAATACTGACCACCGGCAGACGAAACTTTCCTGTCCGGTGCAAAAGAAGCATCACAATGGTGCTAAGCATTCCTCCCGCCAGACTATACCATAGAGAAAACAGATTGCCGAAGGTAAATGCCACCAACAGGATACGGATCCCATTGATCACCATGGCATCCACCATTCCCAGACGATAAATGGCCACCAGTACCACCAGGTTCGTCAGTCCCAGTTTAATGCCTGGAACCATTCCCAGCGGAGGCAGCTGCGCCTCCAGCCATGACAACACAAATGCCACAGCGATCAGCATCCCCCTCAAAGCAATTTTCTGTGTCCGGTTCATTCTGTCGTTTCCTCCCAGTCTTTCTATATACTGTTATACTCTTTATCCATGTTTTTTGACTCTGTCAGTTTTTTCACCGCTGTTTTTATTCGGGAATATATTCTTATCCCTGCTTCTGCGTCTGAATCCAGTCATCCAGACGATCCTGTAATACGATAAACGGGACAGGTCCCATTCCCAGATAAAATTTATGAAACTCCTTTAGAGAAAACTTCTCTCCCAGTGCCTCCTTCGCTTCTAAAAGAAGCTCATTGATCTCCAAATATCCCAGCGTATACTGCATATAGCTCACCGGCTCTGCCACCACGGAATCGAACACAATGGATGCCTGTGAACCGTCAAAGCCAAAGTCCTTCAAATACGCCGCAAGCTTTTTCCGGCTCCAGCCGTGATAATTCACATTAATATCTGCTTTCGCATACAGACATAACGTGGCAATGAGATTTTCCGCATTTAACTCTGCCGTATCCCGGCTCATACCACTGATCCCATAACTGTACTTCTCCGCATAAGTTCCCCAGCCCTCAGCATAGCCTCCCACACTGACAATCCGCCGGAAGAGTGACGGCTCCTGCGACAAAAAGTAAGCATTCTGGTACAGATGCCCCGGATAGGACTCATGGGCAATAGTCGAAAAACATTCCGTAAGATCATAATCCTCGCTCTGATTTAGATATACTACATTATCCTTGTAGTCGTCAATAGGAGATGTAAGATAAAGTGCCGGGCTCAGGCTGTCCTCCAGAGATTCATCCACATATTTCACCTGACATTTTACATCCTCCGGCAACGGCTCAAAATCGGTACTGATCTGCTCCTTCAGATACTCCACCGTCTCTGCAGGATTGGTACATGGATATTGAAAATCCTCTGAATCATAATAAGCATCCGGGGACTTCGTGATAATCTGCGACATTCTCTTCTGGGAATATTTCAGTCCTTTGTCTACAAGCCATTCAATCTCACGGATACTGCGGGAAGATCCTGTCATGGACTCCATCAGATATTCATAATACTTCTTCCCTCTGGGAAGATTACATAAACCACCTTCGTTGTTTCCGGTTCCTTTTAACTGCTCCAACGCATCGATCAGACTCTGGTAAGCCGGGATCACCGATTCCTTCACACAGGTTTTATTCTGCTCCTGATATTTTTTCCGTTGGGATACAGACAAGCCTTCTATCGCTGCGATTCCCTTCTCAAACGAAGACAGCAGATAGTTTTCCTCCGGCTCTGCAATAAAGTCCTTACACTGCTTTATGATCGCCTCGCAGGTGGTATCATCCATAAACAGATGCTTTTCTGACTTCATCTGCTCAAAAGCAATGATCTGTCCAAAATAATCCGGGAGCTGGCGAAGCAGCGCCAGATAATTCTCCACATCATCCTTATCCCAAAAATGGTACTCTGCTAAGATCAGCGGAAGCTGCGCCTGAATCCCGGTAGTCGGCCCCAGACATTCCTGATATTCCAATACATCCGAGCTTTTCAGCTCCGTCTGAAGCATCGTATGAAGAATATCATATTCCAGCTTCTGTTCCTGATCCAGCGCATCATAATCGAACTGCTCCAGAGACGACAGCCAGTTCTCATCTGTCATAATGCCATCCTTAAAATCGGACAGGCTGTATGTTCCAAGTGTCGGCTGCTCCTGCTTAATCCCATACTTTTCCGGCTCCTTCAGAGTATAGTTTAATGTCAGTGTATCCTCTGACACCATGAGGCGAAATACCTGCTGCATAAAATCATCGAAACGTGCCCCGTTTTCTTTTGAATCTATCTCTTGCTTAACCGCCGGATGGGAAAGAATGCTTCTTCCCGATCTACCGCCGTTTTCACGAAGGCCTATGTAAAAAACTGCCGCCAAAAGAAGGAGAATGACAGCAGCGACAGGGATTATTTTTTTGTGGTTATTTGTCATATTCATAGGAATATCCTGCCTTTCGAGGAAGTTTATATCGTTATAAATGGGGCATAAATTTCTCTGCTGATGCAAGTTCCGCCTGTATCATACTATATATATGTTGCTCCGGGAAATCTATGACAGAGGAAACCGTTTCCCTTACGATTCTATTGAATCCTGTATTACTTTACTTGTTTCCAATTATACTCCATAACCTCAGCTTGCACAATTGCAGGATATCTCTTTGAAACTCCGTTATACACAGAAATTGTGTGCAAGCAAGTTCTCCTGCATTACGAATTTATGACATTATGTATATAATTTTGAAGAAAAGCACAAAATAGAAAACAAAAAACTTTGAAGAAAGTCACAAATTGTCCAATTAGAACTTTGAAGAAAAGCACATTTTTATGTATATTAACATTGAAGAAAAGCACATTTTATGTTAATATACCTATAAATAAGGGAGGAAATTATGTATTATAAAAGAAAAGCTTATCATAAATTATTAGACTGGAAACAACATTATTCCGATAAATATGCTATTTTACTGGAAGGTGCCCGTCGAGTCGGAAAATCAACAATTGCGGAAAATTTTGCCAAAAATGAATACAGATCATATATATTGATTGATTTTTCAAAAACATCAAATACCATTTTGGAATGTTTTGATGATATCGGAAACTTAAACATGTTTTTTTTAAGATTACAGGCAGAAACAGGAATAACACTATACGAACAAGATTCACTAATTATTTTTGACGAAGTACAGCTTTTTCCAAAAGCCAGACAGGCAGTCAAGCATCTTGTTGCCGATGGAAGATACCATTATTTAGAAACCGGTTCCTTGATTTCAATCAAAAAAAATGTGCAGGATATTTTAATTCCATCAGAAGAAATGAAAATACAAATATATCCTATGGATTATGAAGAATTCTGTGATGCAACAGGAAACAATTATGAACTTTTGCATCAAATTTACAATACAAACAAAGCAGTTGGGCAGGCAACAAACAGAAAATTGATGCGCGACTTAAGAACCTATATGGCAGTAGGCGGCATGCCTCAGGCCGTAGAATCTTATATTGCAGGTGAAAATTTTTCACAAATTGATATGGTAAAACGACAGATCATCTCTCTATACGAAGATGATTTTAAAAAGATCGATTCCTCCGGCCGGATCTCAGCTCTATATCATTCTATTCCGGCACAGTTAGCAAAGGATTCCAGAAAATACCGGATCACAACTGCCATCGGAAAGAAAAATAACACAAAAGCCGAAGAACTATTGTATGAATTGATCGACTCAAAGACAATTTTACCTTGCTATAATTCCACAGACCCGGGAACAAGTTTGTCAGACACAAAAGACTTTGACAGCTATAAATTATATCTGTCCGATACCGGATTATTTGTCACGCTAATGTTTATCGACCGGCCAGTGATCGAAAATGATATATATGCCAAACTTCTATCCGACAAGCTTCCTGCAAATCTCGGTTTCCTGTACGAAAACCTCGCCGCACAGATGATTACTGCAACCGGAAGAGAACTTTATTATCACACATGGGAAAAAAGCAATAGCACGCATTATTACGAAGTGGATTTTCTGATTTCTGAAGGAAGCAAGATGAACGCTTTTGAAATTAAATCTTCCGGCACAGGAAAACATGAATCTATAAAGCATTTTTATAAGAAATATTCAAAACATGTACGCAACATATATTTATTATCACAAAAGGATGTTAATAAAGAAGAAAACTTATTATACAAGCCGTTTTATTTCATGCCATTTTTGTTACAATAAAATCACAAAACAAGCGAGTCTGTGAAAAAATTTCTGTAAATTAGACAATATACGGGTCTTCTATGATAAAATATTAAATCATAGGAGGCCTTTTATTATGGCAAACAGAAAAAAACAAGTTTACAAACCA
>ERZ780208.78-NODE-78-length-104541-cov-5.567846_pt1 | contig 104541 bp, 84 predicted proteins | sample MGYA00511167_ERZ780208 | MGnify/ENA primary metagenome ERZ780208 (study PRJEB29588, sample SAMEA2159202) | human gut metagenome | biome: human gut; feature: human-associated habitat; material: faeces | place: Denmark | collected 2008/2010 ...
TAGATGAGATGAATACATGTATAATTTGGATATTATGGTATCAAGGATATGAAAAAATGCCGAAATTAGTAAAAAAGTGCTATAATAGTTTGTTGGAAAATGTAAAATCTGATAAGTATAAAATTATATTATTAGATAACAAAAATATAGAAAAATATGTAAAAATTCCAGAAAACATACTGGAAAAATACAAAGAAGGAAAAATTACAAATACGCATTTATCTGATTTAATAAGGATCTTATTATTATCCCAGTATGGTGGGATTTGGGTGGATTCAACTTGTTATTTTATAAATGCGATAAATGATAATTTAACAAAATATTCCTTTATTTCACCTAAGACAGGGAAAGAAAATAAATTTTTTAATGAAGGAAAATGGTCTGTTTATTTTATGGGAATGGGGGAAAATAATTGTATAGCTGCCTTTATGGCTGAATTATTTAATGCGTATTGGGAAAAAAATGATTATATGTGTGATTACTTTTTGATTGACATTCTTATGAAAATTGGATATGAAGAAATACCTGAAATAAAAGAACAAATAGATACGGTACCTATTAATAATGATAATACGATGTATGTCTTAAATCATTGGAATGAAAAATATGAAAGTGATTTCAGAGAAAAAATTTCGGACTGTTTATTTATAAAATTAGATTGGAGAAGAGAAAAAAGATATAGAAAGTATTCTGTTGGGGAGTATGTTAATGAAGAATTATTAGGTAACAAAACAGCATTTGAAGAAAGGGTAAAAAAATGATTTTTTTAAAAGCGCAAGGTCGATTGGGAAATCAGTTATTTCAGTATGCATTCGTAAAGTATTTATCAAAACAATATAATCAAAAAATATGTATCAATTTTGAACGCGTAAGAAAAAAATCTAAAAAAAAGGGGGATGGTTGGGAAAATGGTCTAAAATATTTCAATATTTATGATTATGAAGAGATTTATTATTCACAGTATCAGTATATGTGGGTGTGGATCAAATTAAAATTAGTACGTTTTCTGATTAACAGTGTTAAAAACAATGATCAACATGGGGAAAAATTTGGCGTAATATATTGTTATGAGCCTAAGAATCAACATTTTCAATATATAAATAGAAACAATATTATTGTAGACGGATTATTTGAGTATTCCTATATTGTCGACGATGTAATCGATGAGCTAAGAAAAGAACTTTTTAAATATAATTTTGCAACTGAAAAAAACAATGAATTATATAAAAAGATATTATTAGACAACTCCATATGTGTAACAGTAAGAAAATTTGATATGGAAGATCCGAAATTTACAGATTTTTATCAAAAGTGTTCAATTGAGTATTACCATCGAGGGATACAATATATTATAAATAAATATCCAAATGCTAATATTATAGTGTTTTCAGATCAAATTGATTGGTGTAAAAATAATTTGAAATTAGAAGATAAATTTCCGGATATAGATATTACATATGAAACTCATAACAATGAATTAAATGAAAAAATGCAGATGATGTCTAAATGTTCGCATTATGTTATTTCAAATAGTACCTTTAGTTGGTGGGTTCAGAAACTTTCCCAGAGAAAAGGAAAGGAAAAAATAGTTTGTGCGCCAATTAGGTGGAATGATAAATATTTAACAAAAGATATAGGATTGTATTGTCCTGAATGGATATTACTGGAAAATTAGAAATATCTCTGCAGTTAAATATGGGGCGAAATATTCTGAAAGTGTTGAAAAATAAGAAAGAATAGCTTTTTTGAAACTGAACAACCGTAAAAGAGGAGAGCTTTAATTAACTGATTCTGTGATGACCCCGAAAGAAGAGAATATTTGGTTATATAGCGCTTCGACCTGTAATGTGTATATGTATAAGAGGATGAGATAATCTTTTTAGTAGAAATTTTTAAAATTTTGACTATATAGCTTGTATGGAATTGATTTATTAGGTTGTTCATAATTATTATGATTAATCATAGTTGTAATACTCCTTTCTTTGCTCGACTATGTTGGAAGAGCGATTTTTGATTGATATAAAACTGAATGAAACTGCATGTGAAAAGTGGTAAATTTAAGACTTGCTGGGAAAAATCCACAGAATAACAAAGCAAATACAGGAAGGATGAACAATGTAGAAGAATTCCTATAAAAAGGATATAATTTCGAAACCCCATGTTGGGACGAAAAATTCCTGAAAAAGAATAAAGCAGAAAACAAAAAAGGAGAAAACACAATGTCTAAAATAAAATTTGTAATTATTTCACCACGTCAAAGAAATAGTGGCGGGGCTGTTGTATTGCATGAATTGTGTCGGCGATTACGTTTAATGGGATATGATGCAAAAATTTATTACACAGAATACTTTAATTATAGTGATAGAAATGTAGTGCAGTGGTTGAAGTATGTAATCAAAAAAATTCTTTTTTTGATTAAAGATACATTCTTTCTAATTGTTGTAAAAATTATAGGGAAAGAAAAATTGAAAAAATACAGTTTTTTTAATGGGTATGCATACTATCAAGTTGAGGGGTGTAAACGTAAAATCATTCCGAGAGTAGACGACGAAACTATAGTTGTTTATCCAGAAGTTGTCAGAGGAAATATTTTGCATGCAAAAAATGTTGTCAGATGGTTTTTATATCATAACTTATATTTACACGATAAAAAAGACTATGGAATAAATGATTTATTTATAACATTTAGAGATGTGTTTAATGATTGGGAGTTAAATCCCGATGGAAAAAAAGTGTATTTAACATATTATGATCAGAATTTATATAAACAAACAAATTATGGGGAACGTAAAGGTAATTGTTATATTATCCGTAAGGGAATAAATAGATGTGATTTACCTGATTATTTTGATGGACCAGTCATTGATGATTATTCGGAGATAAAAAAAGTAGAAATATTAAATCAATGTAAGTATTGCTATAGTTACGATACTCAGACAGCATATATGAGGATAGCTGCTATGTGTGGTTGTATTCCCATTGTGATGGTCGAAAGAGGAAAAAAGAGGGAAGATTATTTGAAAAATGATGATAGAGTTTATGGAGTTGCATATGGTGATTCTAAGGAAGAGATAAAATATGCTGTTCAAACAAAGGAAAAATTATTTCAAGAATTAAATAAGAAAACTAAAGATAATGAATTTAATATAATAAAATTTTTAGAGTATTGCAAAGACCATTTCAACCAATTACCCTGGAATTAAAATTGGTTTGAGGAGTAGCTCATGAATAAAGTAATTCAAAATCTTTTTTGGCGATTTGCAGAGCGAAGTGGAGCGCAAATTGTTTCATTTATAGTTTCTATTGTTTTGGCACGTATTTTGGTGCCAGAGGATTACGGAACCATTGCATTGGTAACAGTATTTACAGCCATTTTACAGGTGTTTGTGGATAGTGGATTAGGAACTGCATTAATACAAAAGAAGGATGCAGATGATCTGGATTTTTCCTCTGTATTTTACTTTAATTTTTGTGTGTGCATTATTCTTTATGTGGGGATGTTTATTGCGGCTCCCTATATTGCACTTTTTTATGAAGATAGAAATCTTACTTCTGTTGTACGAGTACTCAGTTTTACACTTGTAATATCAGGAGTTAAAGGTATCCAACAGGCATATGTCTCCAGAAACCTGCTTTTTAAGAGATTTTTCTTTTCTACAATTGGTGGAACTATATTTTCGGCATTTCTTGGGATTGGAATGGCTTACATCGGTTTGGGAGTGTGGGCTTTGGTTGCTCAACAACTTTCAAATGCAGCAATAGACACATTGATTCTTTGGATTACAGTAAAGTGGCATCCAAAGAGAATGTTTTCTTGGAAAAGACTGAAATCGTTGCTTACATTTGGCTGGAAGTTACTTGTTTCTGCATTATTGGATACGGTTTATAATAATCTTCGAAATTTGATAATTGGAAAATTTTACACTTCAACGGATTTGGCATTTTACAACCAAGGAGATAAATTTCCTAAAATCGTTGTGACAAATATAAACACATCAATTGATAGTGTATTGCTGCCGACTATGTCGAATGTACAGGATGACAGAGAACGTGTGAAACAGATGACACGCAGGGCAATAAAAACGAGTACGTATGTAATGGCTCCTCTTATGATGGGATTGGCGTTTTGTGCTGAACCGATTGTTAAACTGGTACTTACCGATAAATGGCTTCCCTGTGTTCCGTTTTTGCGTATTTTTTGTATTACTTATATGTTTTGGCCGGTACATACAGCAAATCTTAATGCAATTAATGCAATGGGGCGGAGTGATTGGTTTCTTCGCCTGGAAATTGTAAAAAAGATAACAGGAATGATCATTTTGTTATCTACTATGTGGTTTGGTGTTATGGCAATGGCATATAGCCTGTTGTTGAGTAGTGTGCTAAGTCAGATTATCAATTCATGGCCCAATAGAAAATTGTTAAATTATGGGTATTTGGAACAGGTAAGGGATTTTGCACCTGGTATTTTGCTGGCAGTTATTATGGGAATATGTGTTTATTTTGTCGGATTTTTACCTTTCTCAATAATTATTACACTGTTGATTCAGACTGTTGTAGGAGCAGTGATTTATATTGGTGTCTCAGCAATATTAAGATTAGAAGAATATGAATATCTAGTTGGAATGGTTAAATCGTTTATTAAAAAGTAAGGAGGCTTTTGTATGGAAGATAAAATATTAGTAACGCGCTCATCAATGCCGGAAATGGAAGAATATATGAATGAGATTGCTCCCATGTGGGACAGTCATTGGTTGACCAATATGGGGCCAAAACACAAAGAATTTCAGTCAAATTTATGTGAGTATCTCGGCGTTGAGAATATCGATCTGTTTACAAATGGACATATGGCATTGGAACTTGCCATACAGGCAATGAATTTACAAGGAGAAGTGATAACTTCTCCTTTTACTTTTGCTTCTACTACGCATGCCATTGTACGGAATGGTCTGACACCGGTATTTTGTGATATTGATCCGGACACATACTGTATGGATACTAGCAAAATCGAGAAGTTGATTACAGATCGTACTTGTGCAATCATGCCGGTTCACGTGTACGGGAATGTTTGTAATATTGAAGAGATTGAACGAATTGCTCACAAATATGAGTTGAAAGTTATTTACGATGCGGCACATACGTTTGGCGAAACATACAAAGGCAAGGGCATTGGCTCCTTTGGTGATGTATCCTGCTTTAGTTTCCATGCGACAAAAGTATTTAACAGCATTGAAGGTGGGGCAGCATGCTTTAAGGATAAGCAGTTGGGACAAAAGCTTTATGAATTGAAAAATTTTGGTATTCATGGTCCAGAAGAAGTTCCGGCGATTGGTGCAAATGCCAAGATGAATGAGTTTTGCGCTTCCATGGGGCTTTGTAATCTCCGTCATGTGGACGAAGAGATTGCAAAACGCAAGACAGTGGTTGAGAAGTACCGCAACCGGCTGGGTGATGTGGATGGCATTAAGCTTAATTGTGTTCAGGAAGATGTTAAGAGTAATTATGCTTATTTCCCGGTGATTTTTGAAGAAAAACTTTTTGGTGCAAGCCGTGCAGAAGTTTTTGATAAATTGGCTGAAAAAGGAATCGGGGCAAGAAAATATTTCTATCCACTGACAAACACATTCGAATGTTTCCATGGAAAGTATGATGTGACAAAGACGCCAGTTGCATTGCATATCAGCAAGAGGGTTCTGACATTGCCGCTGTATGCGGATCTGACACTTGAGGATGTGGATAGAATTTGTAACATTATTTTAGATTGTAAGTATTAAGGAGGCTGTGAGATGAAGAAATTGATGTTGTTGGGAGGATCTAGATATTTGATCCCTGTAATTAAAGAGGCGCATAAGTTGGGAATATATGTGATTACTTGTGATTATCTGCCAGATAACGAAGCACATAAAATTTCAGATGAGTATCGTAATATCAGCATTATTGAAAAAGATGAAGTATTAGAAGTTGCACAACAAATGCAGATAGATGGAATAATGTCATTTGCTTGTGATCCTGGTGTGGTGACAGCTGCATATGTCGCGGAGAAAATGGGATTACCATTTCAGGGCTCATATCAGTCTACCTCCATTTTGCAGGATAAAGGTTTATTTAGAAAGTTTTTGATAGACAATAATTTTAACTGTCCTCATGCAAAACGATATACTGATAAAAAAGCTCCTTTTGATGACATAGACTATTTTAATTGGCCGGTAATTGTTAAACCAGTTGATTCGGCAGGAAGCAAAGGAGTAAAAAAAGTAGATTCACCAGATAATCTTGCAGAAGCAATTGAGATAGCTGTTGAGGGATCGCATAACGGAGCTTTTATTGTTGAAGATTTTTTGACATTTGAGGGATTTCATTCATCTGCAGATCTATTTACAGTTAATGGAAAACTGGAATTTGTTTCATATTCTGATCAGCTATTTGACAAGGAAGCAGATAACCCATATACGCCTGCGTATATTATATGGCCTTCATCGATGAAAAAAGAACATCAGGATCTTCTTACAAATGAAACTCAAAGATTAATGGATCTTCTTGGAATGGATACAGGAATCTATAATATTGAAACTTGTGTTGGAAATGGTGGAAAGCCATATATTATGGAGGTATCACCGAGAGGTGGTGGATGTAAAATTGCTGAATTACAAAGAATGGCTTATGGTGTTGATCTGATTGAAAATGAAGTTAGAAAAGCAGTGGGAATGCCAGTTGAGAATGTTAAACAAACAAAGTGTGATGGATACTGGTGTGAGATGGTTGTACATGCACGCCCACATGAAAGCGGTATTTTACAATCTGTATGGGTGGATGACGATATTAGGGAAAAATATTTGAAGGTTGTTGATTTAGCTGCTAAATCAGGGGATATAGTTAAACCGTTTACTGGAGCCAATATGGCATTAGGGGATATGTTTTTTAGGTTTGACAGCAGGGAAGAACTTGACAGGATTATGGGAAAAGCTCAGGAATGGCTGCATATTGATCTAAAATAATACGAGGAATTAAAAAGTGAATAGGGAAATAGGAGGTTATATTTAACTGTATTCCTATAGAGGAAAATGTTTTATGATGATGCATTGAAACTGAATTGTGGTCGTGCTTGCAGAAGTTTTTAAGAATCAAAGCAAGTATGTCAAAGTAAAATTGATGTAATACAATGAAAGGAAATATATATGAAGAAAATAGTTGTTTTTGGAGCCAGTGGGGATACAGGAAAGTATTTTGTTAGATATTTCTTAGATAATTATACAGGAAATGAATATCGAATTATAGCAACAGGCACCCGTGCGACTGATTGCTTTGATCGATTAGGTGTTCCATATTATCGGGTTGATATTACTAATAAAGATGACTTTTCTAAATTACCCAAAGATATTTATGCGGTGGTTGACCTTGCTGGAGCAATGCCTGCTAGAATGAAAGGCTATAACCCATATAAATATATTGATGTTAATATTATTGGCAATCTAAACATTCTTGAGTATTGTAGGGAAAATGGCGCAGATAGGATTCTTTTTGCGCAAAGTTTTGGCGACATAAAAGATTATGGAGAAGAAAATCCATTACTGACAGCGGATTTGCCTCGTAAATTTAGTTTTACAAATGATCATACTATTTATGTTATGTCTAAAAATTTTGCGGTCGATATGATTGAAAATTATCATCAAATGTATGGACTGAAAAGATTTATATTCCGTTTGCCTACGATTTATTTGTATTCTCCTGAGGATATGTATTATGTAGATGGACTGAAAAGAAAAGTTGGATACCGTTTATTGATTGACAAGGCAAGGGCTGGTGAAACAGTAGAAGTATGGGGGGATCCTAATCGAGTGAAGGATATGGTATATGTAAAAGATTTTTGCCAGATGCTTTACAAGGCTGTCTTTGTTGATAGGGAGTGTGGATATTACAATGTGGGAACAGGTGTGGGAACATCGCTTGTTGATCAAATTAAAGGAATGGTGGAGGTCTTTGGTAAGGAAGGGAAAAAGTCTAACATTGTCATGAGACCAGATAAGCCGAATGCCCCACAGTATATTATGGACATTACACCTGCAGTAGAAGAATTGGGGTATCAACCTAAGTATAATTACGTAGATATGTTACATGATTTTAAGCTTGAAATGGAGCGAGCAGAAAAGGAAAAGTAAAAAAGTAGAACTGGAGATCAAAAGTTCCTAATAGTTAGATGGGTGTACCTGTTTCTGAATGGTTACTTCTGTTGGGAGACTTGCTAAGGAATTTACGATTTACGTAGCCATTGTTGCTGCCTCCTAAGTTTTATTACTCCTGAATGAAGATCACGGTAATCATTTCTGAGGATTTGAAATGATTCTTCGGCTTCATGGATGGTGTTTTTTTCCACTGCAAGTTTCGTTTCGAGTCTTTAACGTAGAACTTGCTTGAAAATGATCTGTAGGTCTGTTTATAGTCATTATGTGATTGATCACAGCCGTTGCGAAAATCTTGAATATATGGATTCTCGCAATTGCCCCACTTTCTTTGTGCGGTTACACTGAAAACTACAGGAAATGTTGGGGAGTGTAGTAGAAACCCCATGAAAATGAGGAGAATTTGTGCAACCCCACATTTGGGAGAAGAACTACTGGAAAAGCTGGGGATTTTTGAGAGAACCCCAGAAAAGAAAGTAGAAACACCAAGAAAAAAGGAGAACCGAAGGTAGAATCACCAAGAAAAAATGAGAATCGAAAGTAGAAACACAAAGATATAGGAGACTTCAGAATGGAAAAGAGAAACATGCGGGTTGACATATCAATCTTAAGGATAGCGGCTACATTGGCAGTAGTGTTTTTACATACTAACAATACAATATCTAATAACAGAGATATTTTTTTGATTGATGCAGAAAAAATGCGGTTTTTTAGTATTAATAATTTTTTGATGAATTGGGCAGTGCCCGTATTTTTTATGATTACGGGAGTGCTGTTATTAGATTCTAATAAATTCATAACATTTAAGGCGTGTGTTAATAAATATTCTAGACGTATTGTATTAGCATTATTTACATTTGGAGTTCCATTTTCTATGTTAGAAATTTTTGTGAAGAATAGAAAAATTTCATTTGTTATACTTGAGGAGGCTATAGGAAATGTTATTACAGGAAATAGTTGGAGTCATTTGTGGTACTTATATACTTTGATTGGAATATATTTGATTCTTCCGATTTTGAAAACATTTGTTAATAATGCAGAAAAAGCGACGGTACGTTATATTATTTGGATTTTATTTATTTTTGATTTTTGTAAATGCATTTTTGACAACATATTAGGCGTATCGATTGCATTTGAAATTCCCATAGGAGGATTTGCTATTTTTTATGTTTTATTGGGAAAATATCTAACGGATAGGGATACCTGTTTTTGCAATAAAAAAATATGTAGTATCTTTATTTTAATTTCCGTGGTTTGTATTGTAGGGGGAGGTATGTTAATTGAAAATTATGAAGTGCAAGAATATTTTGGTTATAATTCTCCAGTAATTGTTTTGCTTTCGATATCAATATTTATGATGTTCCAAGGAATAACATGTAAGAGGAAACAAAATGTGTGGAAAATCGACAGATTATGTTTTGCTGTATATCTTATACATCCGGTTTTTATTAATTTCTTTTATAAGTTTTTAAAAATTACTCCTTTGTGTTTTGGAAATTTTTATTTTATTGGAGTTGTTATATTTTGGATTTTGTTTGTGATATTATCTTTTTGTTCTGCTTGGATTATGCATCATATTACATTGTTAAAGAAGTATATATTATAAGGGAAAACAGAATAACCCAAAAGAAAGAAGTGGAACATGAAACATATATTATGGGGGCTCTTCATTAAGATGTGGGGTAAAATACCATGAAAGTACTGAAAAATAAGGAAGGATAGCTTATTTAAATTGAATAATGGGAAAAAAGGGTAACTTTAATAAACTGACCATGTGATGGTCAAAAAAAGAAGTGGATATTTGGATATATAACGATCACCCTATATGCGTATAAGAGGACGAGATAGTCCTTTTTTTAGTAGAAATTTTTAAGTATCTGCCTCCTGACTTTTTGATCACGACATGGGCAGTTTATTACTGCCGGATCTCCAATTAGCTGTAAAGCTCTGGAAATGAGATTCCGTATTTCAAGAGGATATCTTGAAGGATAGAGACATACTCCTGAAGATCATGGTAATCATTTCTGAGGATTTGAAATGATTTCTCAGCTTCATGGATGGTATTTTCTGCTGTTGCAAGCTCTGCTTCAAGTTCCTGGATGTAGAGCTTGTCAGGAAATGGTTCATTACGGTTGATCATAGTTGTTGCGAAAATCTTGAATATAAGGATTTTCGCAATAGCCCCACTTTCTTTGTGCGGTTACGCTGAAAAAGAACCGACGGATTGGTGACAAATTGTGTGGGACCGCATGTGAGCAGGATCCGTTTTCGGAAGGACTCGAAGTTGTGAAGTCCATAACAGGTTCGTTTCAGGACTTTGATCCGGTTGTTGTAGCTCTCACAGACACCGTTGGATTTATTATACTTCCAAGTGTTCTGTATGTATCCGCGCTAGTGCCGGATCATGTTAGCAACATGGCGTACTTCGGGAACTTCGGAGGAACAGTAGACATCGAGCCATTCGGTCAGCTGGGCACGCTGGAATACAGGCATGGTCATATCATTTATGCAGTGGAAGCTTTGGAGAGCCTGATAGGCTTCATTCAGATCAGGATAGGTTTGCAGGAGCTTTGCAATCCGTTTTTTTACAACAGGAGCTTTCAGATCATATTTGGTGTCAATGCCGGATTGTTTTGTGACAAGCATGCGCATGGAACCTTTCAGCAGCCTGTAGTCGGGATCAGATGGTTCCAGATCATGCTGGGTCTGACGGCGGATCTCGCTGACGCAGTCATTCAGATGTTTGATGACATGGAACATATCAATGCAGATGATAGAATGGGGAAAGATCTCCCTTGCAACAGAGACGAAGCCGTTGTGCATGTCACAGCAGTAGAAGCGGACTTTTATCTGATGATTACTAAGGCTGTAATGTGGAGGGATTGCGTCAAGAATTTCGAAGAAATTCTTATAGGGCAAAACGTTGGTTTTGCCCTTGGTCGCATTCGGATTTGGGAAACTGACGGAAGTATTTTTTGAGGTCAGCAGCCCGGATCACAGGAAGGACATTAATTACGGAACGGGCATCACCATCAACGATGTTGGTGTGGTATTTGTCTTTGATCCAGTGTTGTCTGTCACTGTCCCAGACGCCGCTGTCGCCTTTGAACTCATCAATGGCGATAGTTTGTGGAAGCTTGCTTATGGTATCAAAGCTGATCAGGTCGAGGATGGAGTAGACGATGGATTCCGATACGCCGTTTTCTTCTGCCACAGATCTGAGAGACTGCATTTTCGTCAGTGAGAGACAGATGTCGATGTAGAGAAGCTGTGTGATGTGAAGAATCGGATGAAGCCATTCCGGATGCTGCATGAAAGTACGATGGCAGGACTTGCAGTAGTAGCGTTTTCGCTGCATGTGCAGGTGAGTTGACCTGTGATGGACTGCAGAGTGGTATACAGTACTTTTTTGAGGAGCCAAGCGACGGGGCGACCAGAAAGTTGCGGATGCAATTTCTGGTCTGCCATTTGTAGTATTTGCGACGATAGGAACAAATCGTTGTGAGATAATCACGGCATCAGCAGAGATTATCTCACTGGAGTCCCTGTCGGAATCCTTGATGGTGCAGTCATGAGAGCCGCAGTGGGGACAAATCCGTTCTGATTCAGGGAAGGAGATCCGGAGTTCCTCGTAGTTAGAGCGGTGTACCAGTTTCTTGACGGTTACCTCTGCCGGGAGACCGGCCAAGGAATTTACGATTTTCGTAGCCATTGTTGCTACCTCCTAAGTTTTATTTATTGTCCGTGGGAAGAACAATATGATGCCATTATAGCATCGGACCGGTGGCAACAGTGGTTTCGCAAGTCGTAAATTTAGGACTTGCTGGGGATGTCCCCAGAAAAGAAAGAAGAACTACAGGAAATGTTGGGGAGTGTAGTAGAAACCCCAAGAAAAAAAGGAGAACCATATATAACAGCATTTTACGGAGGTTTTTATGTATTCAATAACCCCAACAGATATTTCGAATTTTGAATCTTATCTTGTCCAATCGGACAAGAACATCAATACAATTAAAAAGTATGTGCGGGACATTATGAAGTTCCGCACATTTTTATTGGAAAAACAAAGAGAGTTTACCCAGGCGGCGACGGATGAATATTTGCAGAGTCTGATTGATGCCGGTTACGAGATAAGAAGTGTAAATTCTGTCATTGCCGGTATCAAATCTTTCTGTAAATTTCTGGGGCGGACCGATATTTACTGCAAAAGCTTAAAGATTCGCAAAAAGAGTAATCAGGAGAGGCTGCTTCGTTTGACGCCGGAGGAATATAAACGGTTGGTTGATACGGCACTGGAGAGGAAGGATTACCGTATGGTGCAGCTGATTCAGATTTTGGGTGGTACAGAGCTTCGGATCAGTGAACTGGGTAATCTGACTGTAGAGGCGGTACAGGATGGCTTTGTGCCGGTGCTTCGTGCCGGTGAGGAGTATGATATTTATTTGCCGGAGCTGTTGCTACAGGGACTGGAGGAATATATTGCTCATCAGGGACTGCAGACGGGAGTGATCTTTCGGACCTCCAGTGGAAATGTGATTGACCGGGGATACATATGGAGACAGATGAAGTTGTTGGCAGAAAGAGCAGGGGTAGACCAGGAGAAAGTGTATCCACAGAATTTGAAGCGGCAGTTGATCCGACAATACTATACGATATCTTATCCTGACAGTAGTCAGGAATGAGAGTGGGTAAGGGGCGAGAAATCGTCCCTTTTTTGTGGGACTGATACTATCGCAGATATATGTTTGCTGAACGTATATGCACTGTTGTTATCATTACGTCGTTGTGTACACGGCAATTTCGTGATAATGCATGCTGTGACGCGGCAATTTTCCAGAATATATTGAAGTTTCCAAGGAAGAATGATAATCTTGGCTCAAAATAAAACAAGGAAAGCTGGCGTTGATTTGCGGGACGGATGATGATATGATATGAGATATAAATACTAGACAGATAAGCTACACTTTACTTGTTTTATGACAGTTCTATATAAGCAGGGAAAGTGAGGTAAGATAGTGGGTAATACACAGTACTCAAAAGCCACAAAGGAAACGGCAGAAAATCTGAGGATCATTGATGATGCCATGTTTCGGCTGGTGGCGGAAAGAAAAGAAGCTTGTCAGGAAATACTCCGCACACTATTGGACAGACCACAGTTGCATATACGCCAAAAGGAACGGACTTTTCAGATATTCCGCAGGTGGTCATTCTGTATATCACGGAATATGATGCACTGCATAACGGACAGATGATCACGCGCGTGAAGCGGTGCATGGATACCCAAGAAGGCTATGTACCAGTTGATGATGGGGAAGAAATTTTTTTTGCAAATACCCTTCACTCAATTTTCACATTTTTCCATTTGACGAATCCGTATATTCTGCTATAATATTTCTTTGTATATCAAACGATGAAATATATGAGAGGGTAGGAAATAATCATTTCCTATCCTTATTTTATGGATACTAAAAACTTCAACGGACATAGGATAGACATAAGAGGAAGTGATAGAGATGCGAAAGAGGATGTTAAATAGATTTAAGGGAATATATGACAAAGGAAGGATATTTGCAGTAGTGGCTTTAGCGGCAATTGGAGTTCATTCCGTGACGACAGCACAGGTGGCTGCAGCTGTTAATGTCAGTGTGGACGGAGATCCGAAGGAGTGGACCGGAGTAGAGATGCAGTCTTCTACGGACAGTGCCGTGGCGAAGTGGGCTGTGATGCAGGATGAGGATTATGTGTACTTTTATGTGCAGCAGAATGGCGGCAATGAGTATGGTCTTCCGATTACCAATACATTTGTAAGTATTAAATATCAGAGCGGGCAGGGAGGCAGCCATACACAGATCCGTTTTGCCAATATGATGAAGGAGTTTAAGGATGCCTGGTATGGAGATATTGATGGAGCCCGGGGGATGTATTCTCCGAGCAAGGAAGCAGATAAGTATGAAATAGAGTTTGCGGTTCCGAAATCTTTCTTTGTAGAAGAGGATTATACCATCACATATTGTGGCAGTTCTGTGGAGAGTACAGATATAAAAGATGTGAAGGAGCTTGCACAGCCAACGCCGACAACGGCTGTTTATCAGGGGATTACTATTGATGGTACTTTTACGGATTGGGATGCCGTTGCAAAGAAGCAGGTGGAGGATCAGTGGATCCGTGAGACGGCAGCTGTATTTGACGGAGATTATCTGTATCTGTATGTGAAGGAGCAGGAGACTGGTTCTGCGACAGGAGCAGGATCAAGCAGTAATGGGAAATATACGATTTATACGGATTTGGGCAGACATACCACGTTTCAGCTTCGCAAGGATCATATTGAGGGAATTGACGGGGCAAAGGTATCCTATTCGAACCGTCAGTACGAGATTGCGATTCCGGCATCTGCGATTCGTCAGTATAAAGAAACCATCTCTTTCGGATACTATATGGATGAGGATGTTCTAATTGATAATATTGCCAATCGCAAAGAGGATACACAGATAGACAAGAATTTCTATAAGATTGTTTATGATGGAAAATACTCCGACTGGGATTATTATCCACATCAGCTGATCCAGTATTCCACCAGCGGAGGTGTTGGAAATGATGCTGAGGCAGCACTTTATCTGGATGGCACGACATTATACGGTCATGTACTCTCCATGCTTCATATGAATGAAAAGGAGTTTCAGCCTTTTACGATCCGGGTAAATGAAAATGACAACACAGCCATGAATTTCCGGCTGGTAGCAGTGGATAAGGATGGTAATATTGATAAGGACTGTCAGTTGGATCATTTGGATGCAGGAACATATGAGTACTATTTATGGGATTTAAATTCAGGTTCTACCGCTGCAAATATTAGTGACAAGGATGCTCCTGTGTATGGAAAAATGTATCTGACAGTAAATCAGACAGCAGAGGGAAAGTCTGTATCTGATGAGGTGGAGTATCAGGTGGATCTGGAAAAACTGGCAGATCATTTTGGTATGGATGCTTCCGATATGAAACTGATCCAGGCGCAGTATATTAATATTGGTCAGGAATGGGTATCTATTGCGGGAACTTCTACCGGTACCTGGCTGGGACTTGTTCTTTGCGGACTTTCTGTATTGGCAGTGTTTGGATACCGGAAGTTCAAGCGGAAGGTGGTATAAATGACACCAATTTTTGCGTTGCTGATTGTGGTGGTGTGGCTTTATGTTTTGCGGGTTACCCGCAAAAGTGAGCTTCCGGCGTGGCGTTTTATCTGGGGAAGCTGTGGTCTTTTTGTATTGATGATGGTATTTGTGCGGCCGTATTGTATGCAGCCGCTGGCGCAGTTTGTAGCAGTGATCGCGGGCGGTTTTGGAAAGCTGACAGGGATGTTTTCAGCATATTTTAAATATGGTGTGATCTTTGTGGATTCCAAGGCCGGTGCCATTTCTCTGTTGATTGATTTTGAGTGTTCCGGGATTCTGGAAATCATGGCATTTGTGTCTTTGGTGGCTTTTTTTCGTGCATATACGGTATATGAGAGAGTTGTGGTGGGGATTCTGGGTACGTTTTATATTATTTTTGCCAATGCACTTCGGATCATTGCTATCTGTGTGATCATTTATATCTGGGGCATGCCTTCCTATTATGTAGCCCATACATTTATTGGAAGACTCATTTTTTATGGCCTGTCTGTTTTATTGTACTTCTTTGTGTTTACGAAGACCCAGATCGTGCGCCAGAAAGTAGGTGGATTTACTTATGGAACTGATAAATAGATTCTGCAATTCTTTTTTATTCTGGGCGGCCTGGATCATTATTCCGGTCTTGATGGAGATTGTACCTTCTGTGGGGAGTGTTTTTGTGCTGATCAAGAAGCATATTTTTCGCAGGAAGATTGTGAAGCCTGCAATTGATCCGGAGATTTCCCTGATCGTGCCGATCTATAATTCCATGGATACGCTGGAACAGTGTATCCGTTCTATTGATGAGAGTGATTATCCCGATGAGAAAATCCGTATTTTTCTGGTAAATAATCAGGGGCAGGATGACAGCTTTCAGGTGTTTTGTGAATGTCAGCAAAAGTATCCGCAGCTTCGGATGCAGTGGCTGAATGCAAAGCAGGGAAAGTCGAAGGCGTTGAATCTGGCATTGTTTAACAGTGAAGGGAAATATATTATTCATATTGACAGCGATGGTTTGCTGGAGCGGTCAGCCATCCGCAATATGGTATACCGGTTTGAGGATGATCAGTCCATTGAGTGTATGACGGGGGTAATTCTGACAGATCCGAAGCAGGTGCAGCAGTATCCACCGGTAATGCCGAGAATTCTCCGGAAGATTGAATTTATGGAGTATGCACAGGCATTTCTGGCGGGGCGTAATTATGCGGCAGAGGTGAATGCTGTTTATACATTGTCAGGCGCATTTTCCGCATTTCGTAAATCAGCGGTATTAAAATCGCAGCTATATAATACGGATACGATCTGTGAGGATACACAGATTACTTTTCAGATGAAATATCTGCAGAATACTAAAGTGGGAATCTGCGAGGATGCGATCTTTTTCGTAGATCCTATTGAGGATATGAACCGGCTGTATACCCAGAGACAACGATGGCAGAGAGGTAGTCTGGAAGTTTCGCATCTGTTTTTAAAGGATAAAATGAAGGCAGGAAAAATGTTTACCAATGTGGGTGTGAGGACCTTGCTGTACGACCATACCTTTGCGTTTCCGAGAATGATCTGGTATCTGGCACTGATCTGTCTGCTGTGTATGAATTATTCATTTGCGCAGATTGGGTATTCCACTTTGTTTTTATATGGTCTTTATGTGCTGATCGGTGTATTTTATTACATTTCTACAGTGGGATTTTTGAAAGGATTTAAGGAGATCAGACGTTATTATGCGAAGCAGTGGTATGTGATCCCGCTGTTACCGTTTTTTAATTTGATGGTATTTTTTATGCGTTTTGCCGGTGTGATCAACAGCATTAATACGGACAGCGCCTGGAAGACAAAGAATTTTACCCAGGAGAGAGAAAGTTTTGTAAAAACAGTGCGGGACGACTTTGGGATCCTGACCGGATTTCTTGGGAAAATCAGAGATTTTGTAAATAATGAGGAGTAAGCAGTGAAAGAAAAAAGATTTTGGAAGATGCTGACCAACGTAAAGGTGATATCGGTATTGATTATTCTGGCAGCAGCGGTTATGGCAGTGATCGGATGGCATGAGGCGAAGGACTATGAAAAAAGTGTGCTGGCAATTTATGCACAACAGCAGGATGCTTATGTGCAGCTGGTGCTGGATCAGATCAATGTGCTGGATGACCGGAGTGATGAGGAGATTGTTCAGAAGATTCTGGGTTCTCTGGATACCTCCGGCAGGAAATACTGGACATTGACAAAGGATCAGGCACTTTTGTTTGTGAAGGATGTCACGGAAACCAACCGCTATAAGGGTCTCACCACGGAGACATTTTTTACTTCGGACAGTGCGGCAAGGTTTTTGCAGGATCTGGAGATCAACCGGGTGATCCATGAGACGATTCAGATGGATGGGGTAAGATATGTGGCATCCGGTGTGATATTTGAGTATAACAGTGCAGAATATAAAATCTGTCTGCTGACCAACGATACGGTGATTCTGGATAATAATATTTTCCTCTCTTCCAAGATTGGCCTGTATGTGTTTGGTGTCCTGTTATTGGGACTGCTTTTGGTGGTATCCATGATCTTTGCCAATGTTCTGGATCTGCGGGAGAAACGGATGAAGGCAATGCAGGAGCATATTACCGGATTAAATAAGATGTTGACAGAGCAGGCGGAAATGATACGGGAAATGAACTGGTATCATACCAGATGGAGTGTTTTTAAACCGTCTGCAATGGAAATGTTTGTACAAAAAATCGTACAGAGACAGATTGTACCTGTTGTTTTTGTGAGCGTGGCATTTGATTCCGAAAAGCAGAGAAATGATTTTCTCCAGAAAGCGCAGATTCTTTTGGATGAAAAAGTGGTACGCTTTGAGAGGGAATCCGGAGATGGTCTTATCCTTCTGTTTTTACAGTATCAGGTACAGGAAATGGAAAAGGCGCTGGAACAGATGACATTACAAAAGGTATCCTTTCGGATAGAGAGGCGGATGGAATGCCGGGAAGCATCTGAATTACAGGAAACCTATGGGAGCTTTATGGCACAGATATCGCAGGAAGGGGAGAAAGAGCATGGCGCGGACCACGTTTCGGGAATATAAATTTAAGTTTTATCTTAATGCCAATCATTTTATTGTCATTAACGGAAAAGAGGGTGAAATTCATCCTCATACATGGGAGTTTATGGTGGATGTCCTTATGAGTGACCAGAAATTCGTACAGTTTGATGCATATGAGAAAGCGATTGATGAGTATTTTAATAAATATCAGAATCGGATATTAAACGAGGTAGAGCCTTTTGATCATATGGTACCGACACTGGAAAATATGTCGGATTATTTTGCGGATGAGATCCGGGGTATTGTCAAAGAGCTGGGTGGTCATCTGGTCAAGATGGAGAGTAGTGAGACTCCTACCAGAAGCTATGTGATCAGCTTTGAGAGAGAACAGGAATATCTGGAAAGTATCCGGAAGAGTTCTAAGCAGCAGATGAGTGATGTGATTGATGGCATTTTAGATCGTATTATTGATTAAAGGAGTGCACCGTGAAGAAAAAAGCAGGAATGATAGCAGTGATACTGATTTATGCGGCAGTCGCTGTGATTATAGCATATCTGATCATACTCAGTGGGAATTATCCTACAGGGACGGATACTCTGGGATACCTTTATAAAGGGAATATGCTTTATGATGCTATGGGAAAAGGGGACTGGTATCCTCTTTATGACAGTCTGTGGTTTAACGGAGTACAGACCATGCGTTATCAGGCGCCTCTGCCGGTTTATTTTCTGGCATTTTGCCAGTGGATTGCCGGAGGAAATGACCTCGATGGATATCTGGTGTTTGTGGCTCTTGTTTTTTATCTGGGAGCGTTGGTCTGGTTTTATATAGGGTGTCGCAGCAATCGTCCGGGTCTGGGAGCATTTCTGGGAATGCTGTGGTTTTTTATTCCCAATAATCTTTATATTCTTTTTGGAGAGGGAAATCTGCCACGGGTACTTGCTCTGGTATGGATGCCCTTATGGCTTCATTGGATCAGTGCATATCTGCTGGAGGATGATGGAAAAGCTCTGACAAAGGCGGTTCCTGTATTTACGATGATGGTTCTTTGTGAGACGGGATTTGCTGTGATGATATCGGCGGCGATGCTTCTCTTTCTGCTGATATACCGGCTGCTGTATCACAGAAAGGGAAAATGTCTTCCTGTGATAGGGGCTATGCTTGTTGCTTTTTTGATCACGGGAATATGGCTCTATGCTTCTATGAAGGGAAGAGGAAACACGGGAAGTTCCGGTGTGATGCGGGGGATGTTTCAGGATGCATGGATCTCCTTGAACCCTATTCGCCGTCTGACACGCGGAAATGTTGATTTTTATTTTGGTTTATCTTCTTTTATGGTTGCTGTTTTTGGTGCTTTGTGCAGCAAAAGAAAATCTATGGCAGGATTTTGGACGGCATTATTTCTTTTTGCCGGGACGACGACCTCTGTGTATGCTGTACTAGATAAGCTTTCGGCCGGTCATCCTTTATGGATGTTATCTTTTATTTCCGTTGCTGCGGGAATGATCCTTTACAGTTTTATGAAATGGAATTCTTTAAAACGTGGGTTTGTGGTGATATGCTGCGTCCTTCTGGTGGCAGACTGTATTCCATCGTTCTCTTTGATTTATCAGGGGAAGGGAACGGTGTCGGCAGACGAACGTCTGCACCGGACGGCGGATGCCTGCCTGATCACAAAGGCAAGAGAGGTGACAAGCCAGAGGGCGGCGATTCTGGATGGAGGAAGCCTGGGAGCGGTTGCACCGTATCTATTGACTGGTTATGACAAAAAACAAGTGAAAGGAACATTTGGTACGGGAAATATTTCGGCTGCTATGGCGGTAAATATCGCAGAGCTGGAGGAGGCGGCAGAAAAAGGATATTATCTGTATCTTTTTGACCGGGCGCTGGAGCTTGGCAATGATACGGTTCTGATACAGATTCAGGAATTGAAGCAGGGAACCGGTGATATACGGAAAGTCAGTGATGCGGCAGCAAAGCTGGGGTATCGCCTGACGGATCAAAATGACAGTTATCTGTTATATCATATGGATACCTATGCGTCTTTTGGGACGGTATGCAAATATGACGGAATAGCCATTGGCGATACAGCAGCTTCCCTCACTTATGGCAATCCGGATATTACAAAGGGAGATTCTGTTTCGTTAGATGATTATACATTTCGGGAGCTGTCGGAATATCAGGTGATTTATCTGTCCGGCTTTGCGTACACCAACAGAGAGAGGGCAGAAAAGCTGGTGAAAAAGCTCAGTGATAACGGTGTGAAAATAGTGATCAGCGGGGATGGGATTCCGGAGGACTCCGGAACGAAAGAACGTTCCTTTTTGGGGGTCAGTTGTCAGAATATTTATTTTCAAAATGGTTATCCTGTTTTATACACATCGGAGGGAGAGCTGGATACCGCACTGTTTGACAGAAGCGTCTCACAGTGGAAAACAGTATATCTCAATGGACTGGAAAAAATAGATGGATATCTTTTTGATTCCGGCAGACGTCTGGACTTTTCCGGCTCTGTTTATAATGACAATATTGTTTTTGTGGGGTTGAATTTATCCTATCATTGTTTTCTGACGCAGGATGAAAATGTGGGTGCATATTTACAACAGCTGATAGGAGAGAATCTGAAGGAGCTGCCGGAACGGACCATTGTACCTTTAAAGATCCACTATGGAAGAAATCAGATCCGGATTACGTCGGGAAAAGAGAATGTAAATACTTCGTTGGCATATCATGATATATTTGGCAGCCGGCAGAAGAGTTTTAAAGAACATAATCTGCTGGTGGTGCATCAGGGTGTCACGGTGATCCGTATGAAATATCCTTATCTTTGGCGGGGTATTATAATGACATTGGCAGGGCTTGTGGGATATATTTTGCTGATATGGTGGTTAAAGCGTGCCGGAGATCGTTATAAAATTAAGAAATAATTTAACAAATAAAAGAAATTCTTAAGATTATCTTGAGAGTTTCTTTTATTTTATTTGTTATATTTATCTGCGGATGGGAACATTAATGATATGGAAGGTGCTCAATATGCAGAAAATAACAAATCTATTTTACCGGTTTAGTCAGGGGATGACGCTGGGCATCGGAGGATGCCTGCTGTTAATGTCATGTCTGGCAATGATTGTATATGGGATTATGTATGGGAATGACCATTATGGAATAATGACATTTGCCCTGCTTTTGATGGCGGCTGTGGCCACGGGAGGAGTTCTGATTCTGGGACGCAAGCTGGAAAAGGAAAGTCGTTACAGAAGTATTCTTTTGTTTAGTGTGCTTGTTTGTTTTCAGATTTTCTTTTTGGTATTTATTTCTCATCCTATGGCGATCAGTGATCCTGCCAGAGTTCAGAATGAGGCATTACTGATGGTGCAGAAGCAGCATGGCCAGATGAATATGCAGGAGCTGTATTTTCAGCGATATCCTAATAACCATTTTATTGTGGTTTTATTCTACTATTTTTATAAGATATTGTATTTTATGGGGATACAAAAGGTATGGATTCCAACGATTATATTAAATTTGATTTCGATCGATATAGGAATTCTTTTTTCCTGGCTGATTGCGCGTCGGTGGAAGGGAGCTGCAATGGCAGATCTGTTGTTGTGTCTGTTTATAGTTTGTCCAACGACCTATGTCTGGCTGACTACGGTTTATACCAATACCATCTCCTTTCCTTTTGTGATGCTGATCCTTTATTTGTGCCTGCGGCTTCAGGAGGAGTTAGAGAAACAAAACGGTCATCAAAGCTTATGGGCATTGCTGGGTGCTGGAATGGCTGTGGGATATTGGATACGTCCCACAACGATCATTCCCATCATAGCGGTTGCATTGTATTTTATCGTGCGCGGAACACAGAAAATGAAAAAGGAAACTGTGGTAAGGTGTCTGATTGGAACAGTGCTTACGGCTGGTGTATTTACAGGCTGTTTCATGGGATGCCGCGGACTGGTAGACCGTCATATGGACCGAAGCAGGCTGACCGGACAGTTTCCGGTGACTCATTGGATCATGATGGGACTAAATACGGATACCTTTGGTGAGTTTTCCAGGGAGGATGAGAGCTACACCATGAGTTTTGATACCAAAGACCGGAAGCACCGGGCCGATGTAGAACGGATACGGGAACGTGTCAAAGAGCTTGGAGGAACCGGTCTGGTTTATCAGGCGATGGCGAAAATGTTTGGTGTGTGGGCACTTTCGGATGACGATTGTTTTAATAAGGCGGCATATGCCAGTGATTTCCCGGGCTGGTACCGGTATTTTATGGGAAAAGATAATACATGGTATCTGTTGTTTATGCAGGCATTCCGGGTGGTAACATTTTTGTTTTTATGTGGGAGTGTTCTGGGACAGATCAGAGAGAAAAAATACGATTCTTCCTATGTGCTTTCTTTGACTTTTTTGGGAGCTGTCCTGTTTTTTGTGCTTTGGGAGGCAAATCGGAAATATAATGTATGCTTTATGGGAGTCTGTCTGCTTCTGATGGCAGATGGGATTGGGCGTTGTCTGCAGTGGATGAGACAGAAGCAGTCCGTGATATTGCGGCGGAAAAATTCCCGGATTGTTATGGCGGCTATGACAACGGTTTGTATCGTACTGATATCTTATATACAGATAACAATAGCGTCACAGACGGTTTCGGCACAGGAGAATGTTATATATCATTGCCGGAATAATCCGGATTCTGTGGCGGTGAGTGACGTAAGCAGAAAAGCAAAAAAGCATTTTCAAAGGCCGGTTTTACTGGAACAGATTATACGTCAGGGGCAGTTAACGAAAGAAGGAGACAAAGAGAAAATTATACTTAATTTTGATAAAAGAGAGGAGAAAAATTTTTCTAAAAATAAATTGAAAAAATTACAGCCCAAAAAAGAATATAAAATAGAAGTGTTATCTTTGGAAACCGGACAGAAATTATATAGCAGGAAAGTACGGAATGATCAGTTTAGCAGAAACGGAAAACTGGTGATCCGTCTTCCTGAAATTTCGAAGGATACATCGAAGGGGTATGTGATCCGCTTACATCATTACGGAAAAAATTATACTATGATTCCGAAGGTCAGCCGCTTTCCTGAGCTGGATCCATATCCTTATGGAAACTTGTATATTAACGGTAAAAAAACATTCTATGATCTTTCAATGAGCATTCTTCAAAAGAAGTCGGAAAGCTGATTTTTTTAATAGGAATTATTTAGTTTTTTGCAGGATTTCTATTATTATAATATTTCAAAATATTACTTGCATGGATAATAGAATAAATGGTATGATAGACAGGCTAAGGTTTGCTGACGCAGGCCTTAGCTAAATCATTTTTTGGAGTTAATTATGAAAGAAAAAAGAGTAACCGAATGGAAGAAAACGGAAGACGGAGCATATTTGTTTCCCGGTTGTGTGGTGACAGGAGATGTTACCATGGGAAAGGAGTCCTCCGTGTGGTATAATGCCGTGGTCCGCGGAGATATGGCATCGATCAAAGTGGGGGAGCGAAGCAATATTCAGGATAATGCAGTGGTACATGTGGATAATGGATTCCCGACCGTGATTGGAAATGGAGTTACAGTGGGACATGGGGCAATTGTTCATGGCTGTACGATTGAAGATGACTGCATCATTGGCATGGGGGCAGTGATATTAAATGGGGCAAGGATCGGCAGAAACTGTATTATAGGAGCGGGAACGCTGGTTCCGGAAGGAAAGGAAGTACCGGAGGGGTCAGTGGCTTTTGGCAATCCGGTCAGAGTATATCGTCCGGTAACACCGGAGGATGTGTCCCATATTAAGGACAATGCAGCGGAGTATGTTGTTTATGCAAAGGAAAAATAAAGGAGAAGACATTGCAAAGAGAAAATTTTAAATCCAGATTAGGTTTTATCCTGATCTCGGCGGGGTGTGCGATCGGTATTGGTAATGTATGGAAGTTTCCATATGTAGCAGGACAAAATGGCGGTGGAGTTTTTGTGCTCTTTTATTTGTTGTTTCTGGTGATGGTAGGAGCGCCGGCACTGACTATGGAGTTTGCAGTAGGACGGGCCAGCCGGAAAAGCGTGTTGGGCTGTTATCAGGAGTTAGAGCCCATGGGCAGTAAATGGCATCTTCATGGTTATGTGGCATTGCTGGGTAATTATGTGATCATGATGTTTTATGCCACGGTGGCAGGCTGGATGGTCAGTTATTTTTACCGTTTTCTGGTAAATGATTTTAAGGGGTTGGATACCAAGGGGGTATCGGACAAGTTCGATCATATGCTTTCGAACCCGTGGAGCATGGGCTTTTGGATGGTGCTGATCGTGGTTGTGGGGATTCTGATCTGCTCTATGGGTTTGCAGAATGGAGTGGAAAAGATCAGCAAGCCCATGATGATAGGTCTTTTGGGATTGATCGCAATTCTGGCAGTCAATAGTGTGATGCTGGAAGGCGGCATAGAGGGTGTAAAGTTTTATCTGGTACCCAACTGGAAGAAGGTTCACGAGGTGGGCCTGCTGAATGTGATCATTGCGGCGATGAATCAGGCATTCTTTACCCTGAGTGTGGGTATGGGAGGCATGGAAATTTTTGGAAGCTATATGGACAGGGAGCGCAGTCTGTTTGGTGAGTCACTGCAGATAGCATGGCTGGACACTTTTGTTGCGTTGATGTCCGGTCTGATCATTTTTCCGGCGTGCTTTGCCTATGGAATTAATCCGGGAGCAGGTCCGGAGCTGATCTTTATTACGCTGCCGAATGTCTTTGTTCAGATGCCGGGAGGCAGATTCTGGGGAGCATTATTTTTCCTGTTTATGACCTTTGCAGCATTTTCTACGATCATTGGTGTTTTTGAAAATATCATTGCAAGCTGTATGGATAAATGGGAGATCAGCCGGAAAAAGTCGTCCCTGATCAATGGAATTATTATTTTGATCGGTTCTGTGCCGGCGGTACTCGGTTATAATGTGTGGAAAGGATTTCAGCCGAGAGGTGCGGGAAGTACGATACTGGATCTGGAGGATTTTCTGGTAAGTAATCTGATCCTGCCGGGAGGAGCCATTGTATTTTTGTTGTTCTGTATGACGAAATGGGGATGGGGCTTCGAAAATTATCTGGCAGAAACCAATACAGGAATGGGATTGAAAATGCCCCGGATTCTTCGGGGCTACCTGACCTATGTAATGCCATGTATCATTTTGGTGATCATTATTTTGGGTCTGATATAGAAATATAACTAAGATAAAAGGAGTTTTTAGAAACATGAAGAGAGAAAGTTTCAAATCCAGATTAGGTTTTATTCTGATTTCAGCGGGATGCGCCATTGGGATTGGAAATGTCTGGAAGTTCCCATATGTGGCAGGTCAAAATGGCGGTGGTATTTTTGTTCTGTTTTACCTGTTCTTTTTGATCGCAGTCGGCGTGCCGGTGCTGACCATGGAGTTTGCAGTCGGCCGTGCCAGCGGAAAGAGTGTGGTGAAAGGCTATGAGGAACTGGAGTCGGAGGGAAGCAGATGGCATCTGCATGGCTATGCGGCGTTATTTGGTAATTATATGCTGATGATGTTTTATACGACAGTGTCAGGCTGGATGATCAGTTACTTTTATCGTTTCCTGATCAATGACTTTAAGGGGCTGGATACGAAAGGTGTCACGGATAAGTTTTCTCATATGCTTGCAGATCCTAAGAGCATGACCTTCTGGATGATCGTAATCGTTGTTGTGGGATTTCTGATCTGTTCCTTTGGTCTGCAGGCCGGAGTAGAAAAGATCAGTAAGCCGATGATGCTGGGACTTCTGGCATTGATCGTGGTGCTGGCGGTCAACAGTATCCTTTTGAAGGGCGGCGTGGATGGACTGAAGTTTTATCTGATCCCCGACTGGAAAAAGGTTGAGGAGGTTGGTCTTTTTAATGTAATTATTGCGTCGATGAATCAGGCATTTTTTACTCTGAGCCTTGGTATTGGTGCTATGGAGATTTTTGGAAGCTATATGAGTAAAGAGCATACTCTTTTAGGAGAATCCCTGCGGATCGCCGCGCTGGATACCTTTGTGGCGATTATGTCCGGTTTGATCATTTTTCCGGCCTGCTTCGCTTACGGAATCAATCCGGGAGCAGGACCGGAGCTGATCTTTATTACGCTGCCAAATGTCTTTATCCAGATGCCGGGAGGCAGGATCTGGGGGACATTTTTCTTCCTGTTTATGACTTTTGCGGCATTTTCCACGATCATAGCGGTTTTTGAAAATATCATTGCCTGCTGTATGGATAAATGGAATATCAGCCGCAAAAAGTCTGCTCTTATCAATGGCGTGATCATTTTGATCGCTTCTTTACCGGCGGTATTTGGTTATAATATCTGGAGCAGCTTCCAGCCAAGAGGTGACGGAAGTACAGTGCTGGATCTGGAGGACTTTATTGTAAGCAATCTGCTGCTTCCGGGCGGCTCTTTGATCTTTTTGTTATTCTGTGTGACAAAATGGGGCTGGGGCTTTGATAAATATCTCGAAGAGACGAATACCGGTATTGGGGCGAAGTTTCCAAAGGCTCTGCGAGGATATGTGACCTTTGTGCTCCCGTGTATTATTCTTGTGATTCTTGTGCTTGGATTGCGGTAAAATGTGAATTTATCCGCGTCCCAGAATGGCATCCATATCCTGTTCCGGTGCGGTGATCGGCTGCAGATTGTAGGTGTCTACGAGAAACTTCACAACGGTTTCTGACATAAAAGCCGGAAGGGTTGGTCCGAGATACATATTGCGGATACCGAGGGAAAGCAGCGTCAACAGGATGCAGACCGCTTTCTGCTCATACCAGGACAGCACTAGTGTCAGAGGAAGATCGTTGACGGTGCAGTCGAAAGCGTCGGCGAGCGCCAGAGCTACCCGGATCGCACTGTAGGCATCATTGCACTGTCCCATATCAAGGATACGTGGAATGCCATCAATCTCTCCAAGATCCAGATCATTAAAACGGTATTTTCCGCAGGCGAGAGTCAGAACAAGGGAATCCATCGGAGTCTGTTTTACAAAATCGGTATAGTAATTACGGCCGGGATGGGCACCGTCACATCCGCCCACCAGAAAAATGCGTTTGATATGTCCCTGTTTAATGGAGGAGATAATTTCTTCTGCATGGGAAAGAACAGCCGCGTGTCCAAAGCCTGTGGTAAGTGTGTGACCTCCGTTGATACCACTCATGCTGTGGTCATGCTCATAACCACCAAGCCGTAAAGCCTGTTCAATGATCGGGGAGAAGTCTTTATTTCCGTCTTTGTCCCCGCTGATATGGCGAAGACCTTTATATCCTACTACAGATGTTGTGTAAATTCGGTCCTGATAGCTGGGTCTTTGAGGCATCAGACAGTTGGTGGTGAAAAGTACCGGGGCAGGAATATTGTCAAATTCCTTCTGCTGGCTTTGCCAGGCAGTTCCAAAGTTGCCTGCAAGATGCTCATATTTATTCAGCTCCGGATATCCATGAGCCGGCAGCATTTCACTGTGGGTATAGACATTGATCCCTTTGCCCTTTGTCTGCTCCAGAAGCTGGGACAGATCTTTTAGATCGTGACCGGAAACCACGATAAAAGGACCTTTTTTGATATCGGTCTGTACCTTTACCGGTGATGGCGAACCGAAGGTTTCTGTATTGGCACGGTCCAGAAGCTCCATACATTTAAAGTTTACTTTGCCAAATTCCATGATCAGCTCGATCCATTCCTCGGCAGAATGTTCTTTATTTACTTCACAAAGTCCCTTGTAAAACCATTTTGTAACGCTTTCATCTTCATATCCGAGATTCATGGCGTGATGGGCGTAGGCTGCCATACCTTTCAGACCGAAAAGCAAAGTGGAACGAAGGGATACTTCGTCGTTACTTCCATCCCAGAGTGCTACGACGGGGATCTTTTCGTCGCTGAGTTTTTTGCGTTCTTTTATGACACGGTCTGTAAATTCACGGATCGCTTCATCGTCAAAATTGACATTGGTTAATGTGGTAAAAAGTCCGTCTATCAGCAGACGATCCGTCAGGCGGGAATGCTTTCCCGCATCGTGGGCGGCTGTGGCCAGGCGGATCAGTTCGCCGATCAATTCATCCTGCAGTCTGGCGGTTTCCGGCTGCTTGCCGCAGACACCCGTATTGACACAGCCCTTATTGCCGGCGGTCTGTTGACATTGGAAACAAAACATATTAGACATGGTTACTCCTCCAATCGTTGAATACACTATTTAGGTACTTTGAAACAGTGTTTCCAATTTATGGGCGGAGTATACCGGTATGGTGATAAATTTCTTGACATTATCATATGACCATGTTAACATAACGGTGTTATGCGACAAGGCAACATAGAAATGAGGCATATATGAAGGATGAAAAGGAGACCAGAAAAAGGCTTCAGGAATGTGCTATGGAGGAGTTCCTGGAGAAGGGGTTTATGAAGGCATCTCTCCGGAGCATCTGTAAAAAGGCAGGGGTCACTACGGGAGCCTTATACTTTTTCTTTGAGGATAAGAATGATCTGTTTGCTTCTCTGGTGCAGGAGCCTCTGGCGGGAGTACGCGAGGCGATGGAGAGACATTTCCTGGGAGAGAAGCAGGCGATGGAAGCGGGAGAATTGTTCGGTGAAGAAGCTCAGGAGGGCGATGCGGACGATTATCAGACTACTCTGAATATTGTCCATGAGCTTTACCGGTATCGTGACCGGTTCCGTCTTTTACTGGAGCGGTCCCAGGGAAGCTCCATGGAAGGCGCAGTCGATGAGATTGTCCGTATTTGTGAGGGGCATTACCGGATGCTGGCCGATATGATGCAGCAGCATATTGGTGGAGAGAAGATCTCGCATGATGTGATCCATTGGATCGCACATATGCAGATTGATGTATTTGTTTATGCGGTGACACATATTGACACGGAGGCTGAGGCTGTCCGATATATGGGACACGCAGTAAAGTATATGGTCTGCGGGTGGTACGGTATGTTTGGTGTGACACCGGATACGGTGGGTCAATGAGATAAAGGTAGGCAGATAATATGGAGGAGACAGAAGGTTTCGGGATAAAAGGAACTGTTACGGCAGTTCCTAAAAAAATAACAGCAACATAACAGTGTTACGTTAATGATAAATAATATCAATAAGGAGGACGATCATGTATCTGGAAGTGAAGGATTTGAAAAAGAGTTATGGTGCAGGAGAAGGTTTTGTGCAGGTTCTGAGAGGAATTACCACGGGAGTGGAGCAGGGAGATATGTGTGTGATACAGGGAACCAGTGGTTCCGGAAAATCCACATTTTTAAACTGTATTGGTGGCCTGGATACCATTGATTCCGGCTCTGTGGTGGTGGATGGAAAGGAAATTGCAGGCCTGAGCCAGACGGAGCTTTCTGAGTATCGCCGGGATAATCTGGGATATATTTTTCAGTTTTACAATCTGGTCCCTAATCTGACTGTACGGGAAAATATACAGGTTTGTGAATACCTGACCAAAACGCCGCTGGATATGGATGAGCTTCTGGAGACATTGGGGCTGACAGGACATCAGAACAAATTTCCGTCACAGCTTTCCGGTGGTCAGCAGCAGCGGTGTGCCATTGCCAGAGCATTGATCAAAAATCCGAAGCTTCTTCTCTGTGATGAACCGACCGGTGCACTGGATTCCAAAACCTCCAGGGACATTTTAGTGCTGCTGGAAACCATCAATGCAAAGTATGGAACTACGATGCTGATCGTTACTCATAACAATTCCATCAAAGACATGGTACATAAGGTGATCCGGATCAAGGATGGCCAGATCAGTAAGGAATATTACAATGAAACTAGAGTACCGGCAGCAGAATTGGAGGATTTGTAATGCAGAAAGTATTGAGAAGAAGAATCTTGCGGGATCTGCGTGCCAATAAATTCCGTTATCTGGCATTGGCAGTGCTGATCATTATGAGTATGTATCTGGTGGTCTCTCTGGTGGGAGCATCTGAAACAATTATGCAGGGAGGAGCGGCTTCTGACCGGGAGCATAAGGTTGAGGATGGCCAGTTCTCTGTATTTGTGCAGTTGACAGCCTCCGAAAAGAATGAAATCACCCAAAAAGGACTGAGTTTGGAAGAAAATTTTTATCTGGATTACAATATGAAGGACCAAAGTGTGCTGCGGGTATTTCAAAACCGGCAGAAGATCAATCTTGCCGTTGTCCGGGAAGGGCGGCTTGCAAAGGCTGATGATGAAGTAATGCTGGAGCAGAGATACAGTGAGGAACATCGGATCAAGGTGGGAGATAAAGTGACAATCGGTGGAGAAACGCTGAAAGTATCAGGAATCGGCTGTGTACCGGACTATAATGCGCCATATCATAATCTGTCAGACAGTACCGTGGGAAGTAAGCAGTTTGGTCTTGCTTTTGTAACTGCCGGACAGTATAAAAAAATGCAGGATCAGGGAAAAAGTGCCCAGACAGAGGTGTACAATTATTCGTACAGATTGAAGAAGGGAATGACGGACAAAAAGCTTAAGGAATGGCTTAAGGATCAGACAATTGATGCCAGTGATATAACGGATAAATGGTTTAAAAAATATTGGCGTCAGACCGGCGGTCAGAAGGATAAGGTGACAAAGGGAATCGATAAGCTGGCAGACGGATCCGGGGAGCTTTCAGATGGACTATCAGAGCTTGCTTCAAATAACAAAAAGCTGCAGGAGGGTACAGGTCAGCTTCTGGATACATATCTGGAGCAGGCTTCCGATGCATTGAAGGATTATGGTCTCACGGAAGCACTTACCGAGGAGAATTTTAAAGAGCAGCTGACACAGCTGAAGGACAGGAATGATAATGGAATTGTGCGGCTTTCCATTGGTTCCCTGCTGGATCAGCTCACCATGCTGAAAAGCTATAAGGATGGAATCGTAAAATATACGGATGGCGTGGGAGAGGCCGCTGATGGTGCCGGAAAGCTGTCAGATGGTGTCCGTAAGCTGAAAAAAGGAACCGACAAGCTTGTGGATAAATATTTTGATCTTTCTTTAAGCAATATGACAGAATTTGTCACAGCAGAGGAAAATATGAGAATTGGTGCAACCACAGACGATCAGGTCATTAATAAGCTGGCTGGCCTGATAGCCGGTGTGATCATTATGATCTTATTTACTTATGTGATCTCGGTGTTTGTCGTACATACAATCGAGGCAGAGAGCGGTGTGATCGGTGCACTGTATGCAATGGGTGTTACCGGAAAGGACTTGATCATGCATTACCTGACCCTGCCGGTCTGCGTTACATTTATATCGGGAGTGATCGGGATGGCAATAGGTTTTTCGCCAATTGGTGTGCGGCAGCAGATGGCAGACACCTATAACTATTTTTCCTTCCCGGAGGTACCGGATGTGTATCCGGTATATCTGCTGATCTACGGCGCTGTGATGCCTGTTCTGGCGGCAGTGATCGTAAACTGGCTGGTAATCCGGAAGAAGCTGGCACAGCCCGCGTTAAAGCTGATGAGGAAGGAACAGAAGCAGGGGAGATTTGGCCACATGGATCTGGGGGATATGGCATTTGTGCCAAGATTTTGTATCCGTCAGTTTTTGCGGGAGCTTCGAACCGGTCTGACGGTTATCTTTGGACTTTTTGTTTCCCTTTTGATCTGCATGCTCAGTCTGGATTGTTATGTGATGTGTGCCAATGTGGGCATTGAAAACAGAGCCGATACAAAGTTTGAATATATGTATACTTACAAATATCCCACCGGGAAGGCACCGGCCGGGGGTGAGGAAGCTTATGCCAGGACATTAAAACGGGAACGCTTTGGTTACAATCTGGATGTTACAGTATTGGGAATTACGAAGGATAACTCTTTCTTTGATGCTGATGTACAAAAAGGAAAGAGCCGTGTGATCCTGTCCAGTGCGGCAGCACAGAAGTTTGCTCTTGCAAAAGGAGATCAGTTTGTACTGAATGATGAAGACGAAGAAAGGGACTATGCATTTACGGTGGATGGCGTCACACAGTATTCTACCGGTCTGTACGTTTTTATGGACATTGACAGTATGCGGGAACTGTTTGGTGAAGATGATGATTATTATAATGTTGTGTTTGCCGATCATAAGCTGAATATTCCGTCAGGACGGCTTTATGGCACATTAAAGAAATCGGAGGTAGAGAAAAATTCTGATATTTTCGTAAATATGATGATGCCGATGGTTTCGACCCTGATGATTATGTCTGCATTGATCTTCTGTGTAGTCATGTATCTGATGATGAAGGTGATGATCGATCGTTCCAGTTTTGGTATTTCACTGGTAAAGATATTTGGATACCGGATCAGTGAGATCCGGAAGCTGTACCTGAACAGTAATTTCTGTATTGTAGCAGTGGGAGCACTGATCTGCATTCCGCTTTCCAAACTGTGTATGGATGCTATGTATCCGTTGATGGTCAGTAATATTGCCTGTGGAATGAATCTTCATTTTTCACCGGTACTTTATATAGGGATGTATGTTGGGATTCTGCTGCTGTATGCAGTGATCAATTTCTTCCTAGTGCGTCGTCTGCAAAAGATCACGCCGGCAGAAGTTCTGAAAAACAGGGAATAAAATATTTTGTTATGTTGATGAAATATGTGGGGAGTGCTATGATGAAAAAGTCAGAATTTTGGAAAGGCATGGTTAAGGGAGTATGACAAAAATTAAAATATGTGGATTAACAACACCACAGGAAGCCGGTTGGGTATCAAAGGCTCAGGCAGATTATGCGGGAATGGTGCTTTTCTTTCCGAAAAGTAAAAGAAATATTACGATAGATCAGGCAAAGGAAATTATGAAATACCTGCCGCCACAGATAAGGAAAGTGGCTGTTGTGGTTTCTCCGTCAGCCTTACAGATAAAGGAGATTCAGGAGAACGGATTTGATATTGTCCAGATTCATGGACAGGTGCTTCCGGAGGCTCTGGAGACTTTGCAGATTCCGTTTTTCCGTGCGTTTAATGTAGATAATATGCAGGAATGGGAGCGTTACGAGGCAGAGCCGAAATGCATCGGTTATGTGTTTGATGCAGTGAAACCGGGAAGCGGTGAAACCTTTGACTGGAGCAGTATACCAAATCTGCCGGAGGATGGGAAACCGTACCTGCTGGCAGGGGGACTAAATCCTGCTAATGTGGGGAATGCGATTGAGGCAATGCATCCGGACGGGGTAGACGTGAGCTCAGGAGTGGAAAGAGATTTAGAACCGGGAAAAGATCCGGAAAAGATAGAAGCATTTGTAAAGACAGTGCGGAAAGCTTAGTCATTACAGGAAAGTCAGGCTAATCACCTGCCCATAAAAAATACCGGTCGGCTGATACAAGCGAGCTTGTACGCCGGACCGGCATTTTTTATGGGCGGGCGATCTGTGACCGTTTTTATGAAAAGTAGTTAGATGTCTGGTTGCGGCTCATCATGTACTCCCGGTTGGAGACGGACTGTGACAGACCGTTTAGAAGATAGAACAGGATCACACCGATAAGTACTCCTAAAAGGCTCATGGTAACATCATCAATGTCGCCCCAGCCACGACCCGTAAGCTCCTGCAAAAGCTCCAAAATGATCGGAATACCGGCATAGATCGCCAGTCTCAGGAAAAATGGAAGCTTTGCTCCGTAGATCCGTACAAAAAAGCCGATTGGAACACCAAGTGCGATCATCTCTGCAATATAGCAGAAAAGAGGAAACAGTGAAGTATGGCTGTTGATCGCAAATTCAATATAAGATGCGGTCGTCATCATCGGAACGAAATTATGGGCACCAAATGGCAGCTCCTGATAAGGTGGAGTGATCGGTGTCAGAAAATACTGCTTGACCACGACAAACAGGAAAAATACAATGAAAAGAATACTCATTCTCTGGAAGAATAAGTGAAAACCATCAAAACGAGGTCCACGGTCCAGCATATCCCGGATATTGCAGTAAATAAACGGGGTGATCCAGTTTACGAGAACAAGTACGACCATGGAAAAATCATAGTGAATCCACTGGTTTGGCTGGATCAGATAAATTACGGTAGAAAAGATAAAAGTGATCGTTACCATAAATGCAGCATGAAGAAAGCTGTATCCATAATTCAGCGATGACTCCAGACAGAAGTGGGAAAGCCCAACGGAAAAGAGTACAGCAAATAAAATGCTGACCCAGTGATAATTGATCAGATAATAAAGGCAGGCCTCTGCGATAAAGCTTACAAGACTGAGCAGAATCACAAGACTGCTGATATTGACGGCGCGATTGTTCATAATGATATCCCCCTGTACTTTAAAACTACATAAGATATCATAGCAGATTTTATGAGAATGTTCCATAGTAAAGTAGACGAAAAAAATACCGGAAAAAAATTAAAATTAGGTATTGACATATATAAAAGAGTTTGGTATATTATACAAGTCGCGTGAAACGGACGGCGCAGACGAAAGGGATCTTAGCTCAGCTGGGAGAGCATCTGCCTTACAAGCAGAGGGTCACAGGTTCGAGCCCTGTAGGTCCCACTTAGGACATTAAGTCCTAATGTATGTGGTTTGCATACAATATAATATATGGCGAGATAGCTCAGTTGGCTAGAGCACACGGTTCATACCCGTGGTGTCGGGAGTTCGAATCTCCCTCTCGCTATTATTTTTTTGTCTAAAAGGCATTTATCTTTTGATAGATGTCTTTTTTGTTTTATAAATAAGAAACAAAAAGATGGGGCCGCCACACGATTAGATTCGTGTGTGCAGCCCCATTGAATTTATCCTCCGGGAATGATATGATTGTGAGAGATTCTAATATGGCAGAAAAGAAAGGAATTTATATATATGAGAGTAGGAATGGGTTATGATGTTCATCGTCTCGCAGAGGGACGGGACTTGATCATAGGGGGCGTAAAAATTCCCTATGAGAAGGGATTGGATGGTCATTCGGATGCAGATGTGCTTCTTCATGCGATTATGGATGCACTTCTTGGAGCTGCGGCACTGGGAGATATCGGGAAGCATTTTCCGGACACGGATCCGGAATACAAAGGAGCAGACAGCTTAAAGCTTTTGGAGCATGTGGGAGAGCTCATTGAGGGGGAGGGGTATCTGGTTGAAAATATTGATGCCACGATCATCGCACAGAGACCCAAAATGAGAGATTATATTGATACTATGAGGGAAAATATCGCAAAGACTCTTGGAATTCAAATAAATCAGGTCAATGTGAAAGCAACCACAGAGGAAGGACTTGGATTTACCGGGGAGGGCGCAGGAATTTCGTCCCAGGCAATCTGTTGTCTGGAGCCTATTTATGATAAGGCCGGTTTGGTTTCTTCGGTGGATGTAACATCCGGTGATATTCCGCCGGCACCGGCAGGCTGCAGTGGGGGCTGCGGGGCATGTCCGTCGGCAGCAGCATGTCAGAGTGTTAAGAGGACTACTGATGTAGAATGATAAGAGAAACAGTGATTTTAAGTTACTCCGAAAAGGAGATTAGAGTGAAAGGAATGTGGGATTATTATGTGGATAGCAAACGATTGGAAAGATTACGAAGTGATTGATACCTCCGGGGGAGAGAAGCTGGAGCGATGGGGGGATTATATCCTGCTTCGTCCGGACCCACAGGTGATCTGGGATACTCCGAAGAAAAATAAAAACTGGCGTAAGCTCAACGCTCATTATCATAGAAGTAATCGTGGCGGCGGAGAATGGGAGTTTTTTGACCTGCCAAAGACATGGCAGATTTCCTACAAAAACCTGACATTTGGTTTGCAGCCCTTCAAATTTAAGCATACGGGATTATTCCCGGAGCAGGCAGTAAACTGGGATTGGTTCGGGGATAAGATCCGTCATGCCGGACGACAGGTGAAGGTACTTAATCTGTTTGCTTATACCGGTGGCGCAACGCTGGCGGCAGCAGAGGCCGGGGCAAGCGTTACTCATGTGGATGCCTCCAAGGGAATGGTTACATGGGCAAAGGAAAATGCAGAGCTTTCAGGATTGTCTGACCGGCCGATCCGTTGGCTGGTGGATGATTGTGTGAAGTTTGTGGAGAGAGAGATCCGCCGGGGCAATCATTATGACGGAATCATTATGGATCCGCCATCCTATGGCAGAGGTCCAAAGGGCGAGATCTGGAAGATCGAGGAGAAGATTTTTCCGTTTATTGAGCTGTGTACCCGGATCCTTTCGGATCAGCCTCTGTTTTTCCTGGTGAATTCCTACACGACGGGATTACAGCCGGCTGTGTTGAAATATATGCTGGAGACAGCGCTGGTCTCAAAAGTGGGAGGTCATGTAGAGGCGGAGGAGATCGGATTACCGGTCAGCTCTAATGGGCTGGTGCTTCCATGTGGCGCTTCGGGACGTTGGACAATATAAAGAGTACTCCTAAAGCGGCGAAATACGCCGCTAAGGAGTGCTATGCTTTATATAAGTGAAAAATTTCACACTGCAACTTTGTGCCTGTGGCCCAAAGCTTGCGGGTTGAGAAGGAAAAAGGACTACATCCTATATATAATTGACTGTACCTACGGGAAATGATATACTTATACGGTTAATGGAAACGTGAAAAAGAGGTCTTAGAGCATGAATCATCAGGTAAAATTAACCGGCAATCTAAAGACATATCTGAGATGGCCGATGACGTTGTCGCTTTTGTGGGCGGTTGCAACGATTCAGATCTATATGGTAAATCATAAAGCCGGATATTGTGTGGCAGGCTACACGCTGGCTTATTTTGTGTTTGCCATGATGCTTCGCATGACCGGGCGCAAAAAGCTTCAGCAGGATCTGATCCAGTTTGCCCAGAGCTACGGCAGACTTCAGATGAAGATGATGAAGGAAATGGCAGTACCCTTTGCCGTATTAAATGTAGAGGGTCATCTGCTGTGGGGCAATGATGAATTTTTAAGTGTGGCAGTCAACAAAAAGGCAGCCAGACGAAACATTGCCAATATTTTTCCGGAGATCACACTGGATAAGCTGCCGGAGGCGGCGCAGGGGGATGTTGTTCTCCGTGTGACCAGAGAGGATCAGACATATCGTGCAGTTCTTCGCCAGATTGATGCGGCATTGGTGGATGATTTTTCGGATGATCTGGAGTTAGATCAGTTTATTGATGATCAGAGCATTATCGTCATGTTCCTTTATGATGAGACGGAGATGGTGAAGTTAGAGGAGACCATCGCCGCAGAGAAGCTGACCGTTGGTCTTTTATATATTGATAATTATGAAGAGACAGTGGCAAGTATTGATGAGGTGCGCCAGTCTCTTTTGATGGCACTGATCGATCGGAAGATCAACAAGTATATGCAGGGGATTGATGCGATCTCCAAGAAGCTGGAGAAAGATAAATTCTTATTTGTATTCAAACAGGAGCATTTGCAGGCTCTGAAGGAGTCAAGATTTTCTATTCTGGAAGAGGTTCGTGCAATCAATATAGGAAATGACCAGACCTGTACTATATCCATCGGTATTGGTACCGAGTCGGAGACATATACAGAGCTGTATGACAATGCCAGAGCAGCGATCGATCTGGCTCTTGGCCGTGGCGGTGACCAAGCGGTTATTAAGGGAAGTGAAAGCGAGGAATTCTACGGAGGAAAGCGCGTCACAGCGGAGCGGAATACCCGTGTAAAAGCCCGTGTGAAGGCTCATGCGTTGAAGGAATTGATCGAGAGCAAGGAGCGTGTGGTTGTGATGGGACATTCCATTGGAGATGCCGATTCCTTCGGTGCATCTGTGGGAGTTTACCGTATTGCCAAGACACTGGAGCGAAAGGCTTATGTGGTTCTGGATCAGTGCAGTCCTTCCGTCAAGCCGTTGTGCGACCGCTTTTATAATGGAGATTACGAGGAGGATATGATCGTCAACCGGGCAGAGGCTCAGAAGCTTGTGGATGAAAATGCCCTGCTTGTGATCGTAGACGTGAACAAAGCAGATTATACAGAATGTCCGGAGCTGGTGGATCAGGCACAGTCTGTTGTGGTTATTGATCACCACAGACAGGCGGGAGATGCTATTTCCCAGGCGGTGCTGTTTTATATTGAGCCATATGCGTCCTCAGCCAGTGAGATGGTTTCTGAGATCTCACAGTATATCGGGAATGGTCTCAAGCTGAAGCCGGCAGAGGCGGAGGCTCTTTATGCCGGTATTATGATCGACACCAACAATTTCACAGATAAGACAGGCGTGCGTACCTTTGAAGCAATGGCGTATCTGCGCCGGAATGGTGTGGATGTGATCCGTCTTCGGAAGGCATTTCGGGAAAATATGGGTGAGTACCGGATCAAGGCGGCTGCCATTGAGGCAACCAATCTGTATCTGGACAGCTATGCCATTACGGAGAGTAAGGCAGAGGGCACAGACAGTCCGACTGTTCTGGCGGCAAAGATTGCTAATGAGCTGCTGGATATCAGCGGGGTGAAAGCGTCCTTTGTATTGACAAATTATAATGATAAGATATATATCAGTGCCAGATCCATCGATGAGGTTAATGTACAGGTCATGATGGAGAAACTGGGCGGCGGTGGTCATATCAATATGGCGGGAGCGCAGCTTAAAGACTGCACGGTACAGGAGGCAGAGGAAAAGCTGCGTCAGATGATCGACCAGATGATTGCTGATGGGGACATTACACAATAGGAGGTAAGACAGATGGAAGTTATTTTGTTAGCAGATGTAAAGGCATTAGGAAAAAAGGGAGAGCTGGTCAATGTCAGTGACGGCTATGCCAAGAATTTCCTGTTCAAAAAGAAATTAGGCATTGAAGCAACAGCAAAGAATAAGAACGATCTCAAGCTTCAGAAGAAGCATGAGGAAAAGGTTGCGCAGGAAAAATTAGATGACGCAAAGGCGTTTGCGGAGGAGTTAAAGGAGAAATCCATTACTGTTTCCATCAAGACAGGAAGCGGCGGAAGAAGTTTTGGTTCCGTTTCTACCAAGGAGCTTGCTGCAGCCGCAAAAGAACAGCTCGGTTATGAGCTGGACAAGAAAAAGATGGTGCTTCCGGAGCCGATCAAGAGTCCGGGAATCTTTGATCTGCCGATCAAGCTTCACCCGAAGGTTTTGGGAAGTCTGAAGGTAATTGTGCAGGAGACAAAGTAGTCAGGGCAGAGAGGACTTGAAACATGGACGAAGCTGTATTTAAAAGAATACCGCCTCATAATGATGAAGCAGAGCGGGCAGTGATCGGATCTATGATGATGGATCAGGATGCGGTACAGATTGCTTCCGAGCAGCTTCAGAAAGAGGATTTTTATAATGGCCAGTATGGTGTGATCTTTGCTGCGTTAGTGGAAATGCATCAGCAGGGAATTGGAGCCGATCTGGTTACAATTCAGGCAAAGCTGCGGGAAATGGAGATTCCGCCAGAGCTTACAAGTGTAGAATATATTGGAGATCTGATCAACAGTGTGCCAACCTCTGCAAACGTCAGGCATTATGTTAAGATCGTACAGGAGAAATCCGTACTGCGGAGTCTGATTAAGGTGACGGAATCCATTACCGGTAACTGTTATCTGGACAAGCATCCGTTGGAGGACATTCTGGAGGATGCCGAGAAGAAAGTTTATGATGTAGTGCAGCGGAGAAACTCCGGGGAGTTTGAAAATATCCGTGATGTGGTGATCCGGACATTGGATAGTATTGAGACAGCGGCAAAGCAGCAGGGGCATATTACCGGACTGCAGACGGGATTTCGTGATCTGGATTACAAGACAGCCGGTTTGCAGCCGTCAGACCTGATCCTGATCGCAGCACGTCCTGCCATGGGTAAGACAGCATTTGTATTGAATCTGGCAGAATATATCGCACTTCACAGTCAGAGCACGATCGCAATGTTCAGTCTGGAGATGAGCAAGGAGCAGCTGGTAAAACGTATGCTTTCCATGAACTCCAAGGTGGACTCCCAGAAGATCCGTACCGGTAATCTGGAGGATGAGGACTGGGGCAAGCTGGTAGACAGTGTGCGCCGTCTCGGTAATTCCAACCTGGTGATCGATGACAGTTCCGGCATTACTGCGTCTGAGATCCATTCCAAGTGCCGGCGTCTTAAGATGGAAAAGGGACTTGATCTGGTGATCATTGACTATCTGCAGTTAATGAGTGGTGGCGGCAAGCGCAGAGGCGACAGCCGCCAGCAGGAGATTTCTGATATTTCCCGTGCATTGAAGGTTATGGCGAGAGATCTCAATGTGCCGGTGATCGCATTGTCGCAGCTCTCCCGTGCAGTGGAGCAGAGACCGGACAAAAAACCGATGCTTTCCGATCTGCGTGAGTCCGGAGCCATCGAGCAGGATGCGGATATGGTTATGTTTCTGTACCGCGAGGAGTATTACAAACCGGATTCCGAAAAAAAGGGTCAGGCAGAGCTGATCATTGCAAAACAGAGAAGTGGTCCTACCGGCACAGTAGAGCTGGCATGGCTTGCTCAATATACAAAGTTTGGTAATTTGGAAAGGGAAAATGAACAATAGAAACGACATTTTTCTATTAAAAATATCTAAATTTGCCAAAGATACTTGATTTGCAGACGCGAAACGAGTAGAATGTAACACGGTGTAAACCTTAGTAACGAATGGAGGAAAGAGAGAAATGGCTGAACAGGTAAAGTTTGATTATTCTCTGACTGCCGGCGTTATCTCAGAGGATGAGATGAAGGCAATGGAGAAGATCACAAAGGACGCAAAGGACGTATTAGTAGGGAAGAGTGGCGCAGGTAATGATTTCCTTGGATGGATCGACCTTCCGGTTGATTACGATAAGGAGGAGTTTGCAAGAATTCAGAAGGCAGCACAGAAGATCCAGTCTGATTCAGAGGTACTTCTTGTAATCGGTATCGGTGGTTCTTATCTTGGAGCGAGAGCTGCAATTGAGTTCTTACGTCACAGCTTTTACAATAATGTATCCAAAGAGATCCGCAAAACACCGGAGATCTATTATTGTGGAAATAACCTGAGCGGAACTTATCTGTCTCAGTTGATCGATGTCATTGGTGACAGAGATTTCTCAGTAAATATTATCAGTAAGTCAGGTACAACTACAGAGCCTGCTGTTGCATTCCGTATCTTCAAGGAGATGCTGGAAAAGAAGTACGGCAAGGAGGAGGCTGCAAAGAGAATCTATGCAACCACAGATAAGGCAAAGGGAGCGCTCAAGAGCCTTGCCACAGAGGAAGGTTATGAGACATTTGTAGTACCTGATGATGTAGGAGGACGTTTCTCTGTACTCACAGCAGTAGGTCTTCTTCCAATCGCTGTCAGCGGTGCAGACATCACAAAGCTGATGGAAGGTGCTGCTTCTATGCGTGAGGTATGTCTGAACAAGGACTTCGCAGAGAACGATTCTATGAAGTATGCGGCAGTTCGTAATATTCTTCTCCGCAAGGGTAAGTCAGTAGAGATCCTTTGCAACTACGAGCCGATCTTCCACTATGTGGCAGAGTGGTGGAAGCAGCTCTTTGGAGAGAGTGAAGGAAAGGATCAGAAGGGTCTGTTCCCGGCATCCGTGGATCTTACCACAGATCTTCATTCCATGGGTCAGTTTATTCAGGACGGAAGCCGTATTATGTTCGAGACAGTGATGGAGTTAGAGAAGCCTGCATTTGATCTGACGATCCAGAAGGAGGATGTTGATCTTGACGGTCTGAATTATCTTGCCGGAAAGACACTTGATTTCATCAATAAGAGTGCGATGAAGGGTACACAGCTTGCCCATACGGATGGAAATGTACCAAACCTTGTCGTAAAGGTGCCGGAGCAGAATGAGTTCTATCTGGGACAGTTATTCTACTTCTATGAGTTCGCATGTGGTCTCAGTGGTTATATTCTTGGAGTAAATCCATTTAACCAGCCGGGTGTAGAGAGCTACAAAAAGAACATGTTTGCTCTTCTTGGCAAGCCGGGATTTGAGGAGCAGAGAGAGGCTCTGATGAAGAGACTGTAAAAGATTGTAATTCATAATGAATATGTGAATGTCGATAAATCGAAAGGATGTCATCTATATGGTGGCATCCTTTTTTAGGGTATAGGAAAATGCTACGTAACGTAGAGGTTCCCTTTTTTGTTTTACTTTTTAGGAGCGTTTTATAAGACTTCGAATAGAATTGTACAATCTAGTTTTTCCACTTATCGAAAGGTCTAGAATTAATAGAGAAAATGGCTAAGAAAAACAATGTATTCATAAAGAAGTTTCGAATGGTAAAATAAGGTATCAGTAACAGGGACGGGACGAAACAGAAAATACGGCATATCAGAAAGGAGATTATCCATGAGAAAAACAGGGAAAAAACTCGTTGCTGTGATTGCGGCGGTCAGTATGACAATCAGTATGGTTCCGTCGTCTGGACATGCGACGGTACGCAGTATTTCAATGCAGCAGGCAAAGGCATCTGAAAGATCAGAGACAGTTCAAGGCGTAGTAAAACAAAAAGCAAAAGATGATACAGCGGCAGCTGAGGTTACCTTTTCCAAGGCAAGTGGTACCTATGGGGATGCGTTTCAGCTGGAGCTGAGTGGTACAGAGGGAGATACGGCACTCTACTATACGACGGATGGAAGTGACCCGTCAGATCCTGACAATAAAAACAGAATTTTATATCAGGCTGGCGGGATTGCGATTGCAGACCGGTCGAATGATGAGAATGTTTTGTCTGCAATTGACCCCGTTTTGTTTGACAGTGTCAATGTAACGGCATCAAAGGATGGGAAAAACTTTGAAAGCACCGTTCAGAAACCATCGAAGGAAGCTGTGGACAAATGTACCGTGATCAAAGTGGCAGCACAGCATGCCGATGGTACATATTCGGCAGTATTTACCAATACCTATTTTGTGGGGGATATGGCAGAGCATATTGATGGCATCAGCGAGAGCTGTGAGGCGGCAGGAAAGAATCTGGCGGTTATGTCTATCAGTATGGATGCAGACGATCTGTTTGATTCTACCAAGGGAATCTATGTAAAGGGAGATACTTTTGAAAATGCGTTGAAGGAATATCTTGCAGCAGGAAAAACCATTAATGAAGGGAATGCTTCTGACACCTGCCGCGGCCTGGATGCAAACTACAAGCAGAAGGGCAGGGATTGGGAAAGAAAGACTCATATTGATTATTTTGAGAGTGATGGCACCAAAACAAAATGCAAGCTACAGCAGGATTGCGGTATCCGCATTCAGGGGAATTATTCCAGATCAGATTACCAGAAAAGTTTTCGTCTTTATGCCAGAGATGAATATGGAAAGAAAAACTTCAAGTACGATTTTTGGGACAATGCAGTAGATGATCAGGGTAATGTGATTGACAAATATAAAAAGATTGTCCTCCGGAATGGCGGAAACTGTGCATTCACTACGAAGTTTTCTGATTCCTACTGGCAGTCGCTGCTTCAGGAGATTGATTGTGATAACCAGAGTGCCCGTCCGTGTGTCGTATATCTGAATGGAGAGTACTGGGGTGTTTATATTCTTCAGGATGATTTCTGTGGTGCATTTATGGAAAATAAACACGGTGTCAATAAGGATAACGTGGTGATCTATAAAGGCGACGCAGAAGCAATCCAGCCTCTGGGCTATAAACTGGACGAAGGAGATCTGCCGGAGGGTGTCACCGACGAGGATTATTATCTGAAGGATCTGGAGAATTTTATGAGTACCCATAAGGATGTCAGTGATCAGAAGGATTATGATGAGCTTGTTGCGATGGTAGATGAGGATTCCATTATAGATTACTTTGCGACTGAGGTATGGATCAACAATAAATGGGACTGGCCGGGCAAAAACTGGTCTATGTGGAAATCTACCGTTACGGATGAAACAAATCCGTATGCCGATGGTAAGTGGCGTTTTATGGTGTATGATGTGGAGTTTGGCGGAATCAGCGGTTCCGATGATAAAAGAGGTAATGCCATAAAGACTTCTGAGCTTCTTCAGACAGGAACAGCCGATCCGGACAGTGTAAATCACGATAAACCACATGTGAGATGCTTTGCGCTGATGATGACCAATGAGGCGTTTCGGGAGAAGTTTATTGCTCGTCTTGAAAGCTTTTCCACCGGAATGTTTGAGTATAACCGTGCCATTGAACGGGCTGATCTGTTTCAAGGAGTATATCAGCCAATCCTGCAGCAGTTCTTTGACCGTTTTCCGACAAACAGCGGTATGACAGCGGATAAAGCGGTTAATGGAGATGGAGGAAATGCATATGGAACACTAAAGGCCATCAGAAATTTTCTGAATGGACGTGACAAGCAGGTGACGAAGATCTCAAGTTATATCCGGAAGCAGTATACAGCGGACAGCACGCCAGCTCCGAAACCAACGGACACGGCTGCGCCAACTGCTTCTGCTGAGGCGACGGAGACTCCGGTATTGCCGGCAGGCATTCCATCTGCTGCGCCGGTACAGCCGAGTGTGGCACCGGTACAGACAACGGCACCATCTGAAACACCAAAGAGTACTTCTGTCAAAAAAGAAAAAATGGCGGATGGCACTATTGTGATCAAAGAAACAGATGAAGCAGGGAAGGTAGTTTCCACGAAATATGAGACAAAAACGGGAATATATCTTCTGAAATCAGATAATACTCTGTGCTATCAGAAGGAAAATCAGACTGCATTGAAAAATCAGACGTCTGTCGTTATCAGGGATGTGGAGAAAATTAATGGAAAATCATTGAGAGTATCAGAAATAGAAAAAGGGACATTTCAGGCATTATCCAAATTAAAAAAGGTAACGATCGGAAAAAATGTTGTGGCCATAGGTCAGGATGCATTCCGGGGTTGCAGCAGCCTGAAAAAAATCATAATTCGATCTGTCAGGTTAAAGACGGTAGGAAAAAATGCAATCCGGGGTGTCCATAAAAAGGTACAGATTATCTGTCCGAAGGGAAAGAAAAAAGCATATCAGAAGCTGTTCGTAAAGAAAACAGGATTTGCGAAAAAAACAATGATCATAAAATAAAAAGAAATAGTAAAAAGACGGGGTTTTCTTAAAGGAAGCCCTGTCTTTATCCGATATAACAATATAAAGATCTGGAAAGGTATGGTTAGCGGTATGGGAGCAGCATCGGAGAAAGATGCGGAAAAGATAGCAGATGCCGTGCGGATGGCTCAAAAGGGAAGTCAGGATGCTTTTATGGAGCTGTATCAGCTTTTTTATCATGAATTGTATGCGTATGCATGTTATATGCTGCATCACAAACAGGATGCGGAAGATGTTGTGGCAGATACCATTGTGGCAGCATATGAGTCCATCGGCAGGCTGAGGGATGTTTATCGTTTTCGGCAATGGCTTTTTAAAATATTATCCAACAAATGCAGGAAAAAACTCAAATCCTATGCGGAGAGAAACAAACATCACAGCAGGGGCTTTGATGGAGAAACGGAGCAGGATAAGGTTCCGGATATCAGTGACGGAAAGGATTTGGAGAAGGAGGCAACGGACCGGGAGTGGGTCCGGGATGCATTTGCGGTTCTTACGGATGAGGAGCGGTATATTGTCAATTCTTTTCTGCTGGCAGGATACCGGGGTGAAGAAATTGCAGAGAACCTGGGAATAGGAGCGAGTACTCTTCGTTCAAAATATCGGCGTGCATTGATGAAAATGAGAAAAAAACTGGATCCGTGAAAGGGGGATGTCAATAACATGAAAGAAGAAAATGAAATGGAACGGCTGGCATCTCATCGAATTCATGGTATTCTGCCCCCCAAATATCATATGCAGTACCGGTCGGGACAGGAACCGCTTGTTGAGGAACAGTCTTTAAAGGAAGTAGAAGAAATGATCCTTACTGCCAGTGAAAATTTAAGTACGCCGGAGAGTCTGCGCCCGGAAAATATGAGTCGTAAACTGGAACAGGTCAGAAAGAAAAGACAGCGTCAGAGAAGATGTCTTGCAGTGGTGCTGATATATGTTATAATTATAATATTGGCGTTGTTACTTTTGTAAATGATATAATACTAAGTGGGAAATGGAGATTACGAATGAGGACACGTAAGACGATCGGACTGTTTTTGGAAGGGGATGATACCCTTCAGGAGGGTATCATTACCAAGGCGGTATTAAAAGAAGCAACAGACAAAGATTATAATGTATTAATTTTTCACAGTCTTATGAAAAAACCGGCATATGAGCATGGAGAACTGTCGGATGAGGTTGTTTCCGGAGAGGGAGCTATTTATGCGGTTCCGGATTACAGAATGTTTGATGGCATAATCATATTGGGGGAGGTTTTGCGCTCGGATATGATGAAGAAGATCATAGGTAATGCAGCCAGAGCCGGGGTGCCGGTAATTGATGTAAATGATACCTATGATGGCTGTTATCAGATTGGATACAATGATACCGTTGGCATGAAGAAAATGGTTCTTCATTTAATTCGGACACATCATTGCCGGAATATTTATTTTATATCCGGATTCAAGGGAAATAAGGAGTCCGAGGATCGTGAAGAGGCATATCGAAGTGCACTTGAGGAGGAAGGCATTCCGTTTCGACAGGAAAATATCGGATATGGACAGTTCTACTTAAAATCGATTGATGTGGTTAGAGAATATCTCAGCAGCCACGATATGCCGGATGCGTTTGTATGCGCAAATGATACTATGGCGATGTTTGTCATAAAGTATTTAAATGATCATGGTTATCGGGTGCCGGAGGATGTAATCGTTACAGGGTTTGATCATACCAAAGAGGCATCCGAGTATCAGCCGTCTATCTCATCGGTGGAACGTTCATTGTTTGAATCGGGAACACAGGCTGTCCGTTTTTTGGAACAGCTTTGGGAAGGGAAAGAGGTTCCTTTGAACAGTCTGGTACCGGCACATCTGGTACTGAATCAAAGTTGTGGCTGTACGAAGCATACCAAACTGGATCTTAATCGGATCAATCAGGAGAAGCTTCGGGATATTACCAGACGGGATATGTTTATTCATCACATTACGGAGCTTTGGAGAGATGTATCCGAAAAAAAGTCTGTGGAGAATATGCTGGAGGTAATATGCTCTTATTTGGATTTCTTTGATTGGGATGCCTTTAATTTTTGTATTTGTGATGACATTATTACGCAGGGGATCAAAAGAAGCAAAAGGGTTCATGGCTATTCTCAGAATATGACATTGGTCAAATGCCGGAAGGGAAAGCCGTTGGAAATGGAACCGGTATTTTATCCAGATATTCTGCCACCTCTGGATCTGCAGGGGAAGGAAGGATTAAGACTGTCGTTTGTGCCCCTTTATCTCAATCAGAGAACCGTAGGATATCTGTGGATATCGGCCAAATATTGTATGCAGGAGGCATCGATGGTTTATGCCCTGCTGACAGTTATGAACAGTGCCATCATTGATCTGTGTCTTCTCAAGGAAAAGGATACACTGGTAGATAAATTGGACAGTATGTATGTACGTGATGAGCTGACAAAGTTGTATAACCGTTTTGGTATGAGACGTTTTGTGGAAAAGATTATGAAGGTCGCAAAGCGTGATAACAAATTTATTATGTGCATTGAGCTGGATCTGGATGGCTTAAAGAAGATTAACGATACCTATGGACATGATGCGGGAGACAATGCAATCGTTCAGGTGGCCAATGCTATGCGGCAGGCATCGGAGCGGCGTGAGGTCTGTATCCGGAGTGGCGGAGATGAGTATCTGGTCTTTGGCATTGCAGAAAGGGAAGGGGATGCAGGAGACTTTATACAAAGAGTGGAGGAGTATTTAGAAGAGTATAACGAACGGAACTCATGGCCTTATGAGGTGTCATGCAGCTGCGGATACTGTGTACATCCGGCAGCAGAGGTGCAGTCTCTGGAGGAAATGGTAACAGAGGCAGACAAGCTTTTATATCAGGTAAAAGCACGCAAAAAAACAATACGGATATCATAAAGGAAATCTGCCATTTTCCTGACGAGAAAAAAGCCGGGATCTGACACAATTCCGCCGAAAAGTTGACGTATGAGGCTGGTAGTATATGTCCTATCAAATATTTCATATACGAATGGAGGAATTGACATGAAGAAAAAAACAATGGCAATGATATTAAGTTTTTCTATGGTTTTTACCGGACTTGGCATGGAGGCAGCACCTCAAAAGGCTGCAGCAGTAAGTAACAGTACAGCTGCAGCAGTCCAAACGGAAGCTGACAGCACGGAGACACCGGAGGTAACCTCTGTACCGGAGGATGCAGTGAAAACACCGGATGCTTCACAGGAGACGAAAGAACCGGCGCAGGCAAGCGGGATGCCGGCAGAAACAGATCAGCCGGAAAAGACACCGGTTGCTGCGACAGAGGCACCGGCACAGACACCGGTGAACACTCCGGCAGCCACAGTAACTCCGGCGGCGGTTACCACAACAAGTCCTGCAGCAATCGCAACAAACGGAGCATTAAAGGTAGGAGCGCGATTTACAACAGGCAATTTTGTTTACGGTGTAACGGCTGAAGCACAGGGAACCGTAAAGGCGGCAGTTAAAATAAGAGGTCTCAGTGAGGACGGAAAGACCAAGACCAGTGTAACAATTCCGGCTTCAGTAATATGGCAGGGAGTGAATTATGTTGTCAGCGGAATTAATGAGAAATCATTTAAAAACAATACAAAGCTTACTTCCGTCAAGGTGGGAAAGAATGTGACTTATATTGGCAAGCGGGCATTCCAGGGAATGACTTCTCTGAAATCGCTTACGATTGGAAGCGGTGTTACAAAAATCAAAAAATTTGCATTTGCAGGCTGCAAATCTCTTCGAAAGGTGACCATTCCGGCCAAGACTACATTTATAGGGGAAAAAGCGTTCCAGAATTGTAAAAAGCTGAAAGCAGTGATCATTAATTCAAAGAAGATCAATACCATTAACAGCAATGCATTCCGATATGTAAAGTCAGGTTGCTATGTAGTAGTTCCTTCCGGCAAGAAGAATACATATCGTTCCCTGTTGCTGGGAGCAAAGGCTTCGAAATTAAAGATTTATGTATACTAATGATCCTCTCATATAACAAATAATATAAAATGAAAACTCACAGACTATCGTGACGAAACGGTGGTCTGTGAATTTTTTTGTAACAAAATAAGGATATAATTTCGAAAATTTAAGAATATCTTAAAGATTGTGAAAAAAATATATGGTATTCTGTAAAAGTACTGTGGATAGCTGGGGAAACATTACAGGGAATACACACAGAAATTTCAGAAAGGAGGGGGAACCTTGGAAAAACCGGAAACAAGTAATAAAGGGGAATCGCGCAAATGCGTCATTGACGTCAGGGATCTTTATAAGATATATCCCATTGGCAAAAATGAAGTACGGGCGCTGAATGGTGTCAGTTTCCAGGTGTATGAGGGAGAATTTTGTGCCATTGTAGGTACATCAGGCTCCGGAAAATCTACATTGCTTAACATGCTTGCCGGACTGGAAAAGCCTACAAAAGGACAGATCATGGTAGCAGGGGAACGTATTGATAAGTACAAGGAGAATCGGCTGGTACAGTTTCGCAGGGAAAAGGTGGGATTTATTTTTCAGTCTTTTAACCTGATCCCGACTATGAATGCAGTGGAAAATGTAGCATTGCCACTGGTATTTCGGGGCATCTCCAAAAATGTCCGTATGAAGCGGGCACAGAAGATGATCGATCTGGTTGGTCTGAAGAAATACCGCTTACATAAGCCAAATCAGATGTCCGGTGGGCAGCAGCAGCGTGTGGGTATGGCGAGAGCTCTCGTGCTGAATCCAAGTATTGTATTTGCAGATGAGCCGACAGGTAATCTTGATTCCAATACATCTGCAGAGATGATGGAGCTGATGCGCCATGTGCTTAGCGAGAGAGGCAAAACTCTGGTGATGGTTACACATGACAATGATCTGGCAGCTCTGGCTGACAGACAGATCCGCATCAAGGATGGCAAAATTGTGGAAAATGTACAGGAATGATGAAAAGAAAGTCCGAAATCATTCAGAAAATGGAGGATAAGATTTTGAAAAAGAAAAAATTATGGATAGCGGCATTGCTGAGTCTGGCAATGGTGACAGGTATGGTGCCGGTACAAAATACAAAAAATGTATGGGCAGCCGGTGAGGGGGATGATCAGGGAATCACAGGCGGCCAGCAGGGAGATGACAGTCTCCAGAGTGAGATGCTGACTGGCAACAGCGCAGATATCAGTTTATCTAATGTAAGCGTGTCCGGCAGCAAAGCAGGGGGAAAGGTTAAGGTATCCTTTACCGTGACCGGCAATAAAAACAATAAAAAGCATTATGACATAGAAAGCATTGAAAAGATTTATCCGGTACTCAATGACAGTTTCCCGTTTGTGATGGATAACGAAGCATATCGTGTTACAAACGGCAATGGAGGCTCTGTAAACTGCAGCTATACATTCCGGGCAAAGGACAATCTGGAAACGGCATATTATATGGCAGGGTTTACCGTGGTATATACCAGAAAGTCCGCGGATGGAGTTGTGAAGGCATATGACAGTGAGTATTCTCTGAATAAGAGTATCAATGTCAAGATCACAGGGAAACCAAAGGCAACCGAAAAGCCGGCAGATAAGCAGGAAACGGCAAAGGATGCAGATATTTCCCTGCAAATGAAAAATGATCCTTATGGTGTTTATGGAGGAAGCTGCAGTGTGGCATTTACTGCAGGCAGCCGGAATTATAAAATTAAAAGTGTGGTGCCTGTGATTGACAATAATTTTCCGTTTGAGAGTACCACGGACGCATACAAGGTCGTTCGTTCCGGCGGCACGAAAAGCCTGTCCTGCAGCTATCATTTTAAAGTAAAAAACAATGTATCTACAGGATATCAGGGGGTTGTATTCCGGATCGGATATGTCAAAAACGGTCAGGATGTAACAGAAGACAAAACAGTTAATGTGGAGTTGAAGGGAAAGGCAAAAGAGAAAACAAACGCAAAGGGAAAAACAAGTACCCCGCGTGTGATGGTGTCAGGTTTTACCACAGATGTCAAAACGGTTCATCCAAATGCCAAATTCCTTCTGACACTGGAGCTTCGCAATAATGCAAGCCAGACAGTACATAATATCAAACTGACAATGTCCACGGAAAACGGAGAATTTCTGCCACTCAGCGGTGCAAGCACGGCATATCTGGACAGTATCGCAGCAAAGTCCACAGCAAAGGTATCCTTCTGGATGAAAGCGGCAGCAAGCCTTAGCTCAAAGTCTTATCAGGTTACGGTCAAGACAGAGTATGAGGATGGTAAAGCAAGTGGCTATAATGCAGAGGATCATGTTTCTATTCCAGTAGTACAGAAGGACCGCATCAGTCTGACCGAAGTTACACCGCCGGATATGCTCAGCGTAGGTGGCACAGGTGACCTGTCCTTCTCTATTAACAATCTGGGTGGCGGAGCGTTAAACAATGTCTCTGTTATCTGTAAAGGAAAGGAAATCTCCTGTGAGAAATCTTTTGTGGGAAGCATTGCAGCAGGGGCAACAGGATATGCAACCGTGACATTAAACGGTGATCAGGCAACCCCGGATGACAGTGACGGAGAATGCACGATCATTGTTAAATATGAGAATGCTTCCGGCCAGACCAAAAAGTATACAGAAAAGACAAATGTGTTTGTATCCGAGGATATGGGGGATGCTGATATGCCTGCTGATGATGGCATGGATGAAACGCAGACGAAGAAAGGTCTTCCGTTGGCAGCCAAAATCGGAATCGGTGTAGCTGCTTTGGTGGTTGTGATCATAGTGGTGCGTATTATTGTGAAAAAGAAACGCAAGAAAAAAGAAGAGGAGTTGATGGACGATGAGCTTCTATGATCTCATGAGCATGAGTCTTGGAAATCTGTGGCGCAGAAAGCTGCGGACAATCCTGACGGTGCTTGGTGTACTGATTGGCACTACATCCATTGTTGCTATGCTCTCTCTTGCGTTTGGAATGAAACAGCAGATGATGGAGCAGTATGAAAGTATGGGTTCGGTGACACAGATCAATGTGAGCCCGGGAGGAGGGATGGACTCTGATTCCTCCGGCAGCCAGACGGATACTTCCACGATGTTGACAGAGTCCAACATGGAAATGTTTCAGGGAATGGAGCATGTCAAGTCCGTATCACCGCAGCTTACATTTGACGGAACGATGAAGAGTGGCCGTTACAGCGGCTATGCCAATATGATCGGTGTGGATCAGAGTATGTTAGATTCTCAGGAGTTAGACAAGGGGGAGGTTCCGAAAGCAGGAAACTCCGGCACGCTTCAGGTGCTTGGTGGCAATCAGCTGCTTACCGGATTTGGTTATGTGCAGGGGGACGAGTATGTAGATTATTATTCTACCGGGGAGCTTCCGCCAATTGATTTGATGACGCAGATCCATCAGCTGCAGGTGTATAATGATGCAACTGAGTCCGAGACGGTGGATCAGACCGCTTCCACCGATGCTTCCACGGAGGATTCCTCCGGAGACGGAGACAGTGATTCTGCCGGGGACGACGCAGCTGCGCAGCCGGCGGAGGATAATTCCATGCTGAATTTCCGGATTAAGATCACGGGGATTATGGCAGGAGGTCTGGAGGAGTACAATAATTACAGCCAGAGCCTCCTGGTAAACCTCGATGATCTGAAAAGCTATCTGACCAAGAACTTTGGAAAGGGCAGGATACCGGGACAGCCAAAGCCAAACGGAAAGCCGTTAAACGAGTGGGTTTATACGACGATTGTAGTAGAAGTGGATCAGGCAGACAATGTAGAAGATGTCATGAAGAGTATTCAGGATATGGGATTTTCTGCAAACAGCAACAAAGAGTTGATCGATTCCGCACAGAAGAGTCTTCAGATCGTGGAGCTGGTACTTGGCGGTATCGGTATGGTTGCATTTCTGGTAGCGGCAATTGGCATTGCCAACACCATGATGATGTCCACCTACGAGAGAACCAAAGAGATCGGTGTTATGAAGGTGCTGGGCTGTGATATGAGAGATATCCAGAAGCTGTTTCTGGCTGAGGCCGGATTCATTGGGCTGATCGGAGGTATAGTGGGGCTTCTCTTGAGCTGTGGTGTGTCGTCGCTGATCAATCATTTCTCGGCCGGTATGGAAGGGATTGGAGGAAATATTTCTGTGATACCGTGGTGGTTAGCGTTGGCGGCAGTAGCATTCTCTACATTGATGGGTATGGTTGCCGGATATTTTCCGGCACGACGTGCCATGAAGCTGAGTCCGCTGGCGGCGATACATACGGAATAAAGCCGTTCCTCTAACGTTAATTTTGCTTTGGGGAGGTGCCGAATAACTTTTTCCAGGCGCGGTAGAAGGTGGAGTAATTGTGAAAGCCACATTCGTAGCAGGCCTGGGTGGAGGGCATTCCTCCGGAGATGTATTGTCTGGCGAGAAGCAGGCGCTTGGTGGTGATATATGAGCCCATACTTCTGCCGGTTTCTTCTTTGAAAGAATGCATCAGATAATATTTGCTGACAAAAAATCGATCTGCCAGCACGTCTGCCGTGAGCTTTTCCTGCAGATGTGTGTTGATATAGTCGAGACATTCCAGAATCTTGGTGTTGGAGGTGCTTGTTTCCAAAAACTCCAGATTATCGGAGATGGCAACACGGTTCAGATGGATCATAAATTGTAAGAATAAAAGGCGCTGGGAAAGCTCCTGTGCATACTCCTCCGGGTGTTCATAGGAATTTTCCAGTGCCTTTATGGTATGATACAGGGTGCTTCCCTTGAAATAAGGGATCCGCAGAACATGGGCAGAAGCATCGGCAGCAAGGGTGAAGCATTTTTCCAGATCATAGCTTTCCCCGCTATATTGTGCAATGAATTCCGGGGAAAGGTATAAGATGATCCGTTCATAGGCAGACTCTGAATGTATGACCGGCCGGTGAAGCTCCCCGGCACGGACAAGAACCAGATCAAAAGGCTGGAGTTCATAGCTTTTTCCTTCGATGGTATAAGTGACATCTCCCTGAAGGAAGAGCAGGATTTTGTTGAAATCATGATAATGAAAGGGAAAATCCTTTCGGGTATTATCTTTGAGATGAAAGAATTTAAAATCGCTGTTAAGATATCCGGTTTTCAGATGTTTGTGAAAAGAGGAGATTTCCTGATCATTATTATAATTCATATTTATAACCATTCCTTTCGAAGAGAAAATTGATGTGGAGCCAAAATAGCGATTATTCTGTGTTGATAGTATAGCGCAGCTGTGGAAGGATGAAAAGTCTGAGATAAAAATTTGTTATGAAAAAGGTATGTAAAATCTATTGACCACCGGGTCGGAATGTAAGATAATAGTGGCGGATTATTATATGATGTGAGGAAAAGACAGGAGAAAGGATTATGAGAAAAACAAAGATTATATGTACACTTGGACCTGCAACGGACTCGGATGAGGTGATTGAGCAGCTCATTAACGAGGGGATGAATGTCGCCCGTTTCAATTTTTCCCATGGTTCCCATGAGGAGCATAAACAGAGAATGGACCGGTTAAAGAGAATACGAAAAAAATGTGATAAGCCGGTAGCGATCCTTCTTGATACAAAGGGACCGGAGGTTCGTCTGGACACCTTTAAGGAAGGAAAGACATTATTAAAGAGGGGACAGAAGTTTACTCTGGTCTGCGGAGAAAAGGTTGAGGGAGATAATGCACATGTAGGAGTAACCTATGATCATCTCTGTGAGGATGTGACAGTGGGAGCCCCGGTACTGATCGATGATGGCCTGGTGGAGTTAGAGGTTGTAGCAATCGTCAAAAACACGATTCAGTGCGTAGTCAAAAATGAAGGTGTGGTATCCGATCATAAGGGCGTGAATCTGCCGGGAGGTCATGTAAACCTGCCATATCTCAGTGAGAAGGATCGGTCCGATATTTTATTTGGTATTAAGAATGATGTTGATTTTATTGCCGCATCTTTTGTGCGCACGGCATTTGATGTTAAGCTGATCCGTAATCTGCTGGATGCCAATGGTGGCTCTGCGGTAAATATTATTGCAAAGATTGAGAATGCAGAGGGAGTTGCCAATATTGATGAGATCATCCGGGAATCCGATGCCATTATGATCGCCCGTGGAGATATGGGAGTGGAGCTTCCGGAGGAGGAAGTGCCGATCGTGCAGAAGATGATCATCAATAAGGTATATGAGGCAGGCAAGCAGGTTATCATTGCGACCCAGATGCTGGATTCTATGATGAAAAATCCCCGTGCTACCAGAGCGGAGACGGCAGATGTGGCCAATGCCGTTTATGATGGCACCAGTGCCATTATGCTTTCCGGAGAGACGGCAGCAGGCAAGTTCCCGGTAGAGGCATTAAAGACCATGGTGCGTATTGCCAGCCGTACGGAGCAGGATGTAGATTATCAGAAACGCTTTTACAGCAGAGCCAGACAGGCAAATCCGGATGTGACGGATGCGATCTGTCACGCAACATGTACGACGGCATATGATTTAAATGCCAGTGCCATTGTGACCGTAACGAAGTCCGGGCGTTCGGCAAGAATGATTTCCAGATATCGTCCGGCTTGTGATATTATTGCGGGCAGCACCTCCGAAAAGGTATGCCGCCAGCTGAATATGTCATGGGGTGTTTCGCCATTCCCGGTTGAGGAAAAAAATGATGTCTTTGAGCTGTTTGATCATGCGATTGAGGTGGCAAAGGCACATGGTGTTATCAAAAGCGGAGATACTGCGGTTATTACCTCCGGTGTACCGGTGGGAGTTTCCGGAACTACCAATATGATCAAGGTGGAAACGGTGCGGTAATCTGTAGGAAATGGAGAGATAAAACCACATTAACATACAACAGGCAGGATCATTTTAAGAGATTCTCTTAAAGTGATCCTGCCTGTTTTGTTAGTAAAAGCTGCTGCTGATTTAATTAACATATATTGCCAATCTAAGCAAAAGTTTTAAGCCATCTGCTTCTGTGCTGCTTCGTATGCCTCACGGACAGCCTTGGCAAGCTGATCTCCACAGGAGGTTGGTTTGAAACCACATTTGATGCCCTTTACCTTTGACTCGATCCAGTCTACGGTCTGACCGTCTACCAGACGGGATACTGCCTGTAGATTACCATTGCATCCGCCGGTAAAGGATACATTACTTACCACATCACCGTTAATATCGAAGTGGATTTCAGAGGAACAGGTTCCGCTTGTCTTATATACATAGTTCATTATAACATCTCCCTTATCTTATTGTGATTGTAGTGATGATACCGCTTTTTCCATCACTTTGTCAATAGAGTCATTGATAACCAGATCTGCCTTTCCGTCGGCAGGGGTAGAGCTTTTATTGATCAGTACCAGATGTTTCCCATGGAAATAATTGATCAGACCGGCAGCGGGATATACCACCAGAGAGGTACCTCCAATGATCAGGGTGTCAGCTGCCTGAATGGCCTCGATGGATCTGGTGATCACAGTATCGTCAAGTCCTTCCTCGTAAAGGACTACATCCGGTTTGATCAGGGCATGGCATTTCGGACAGAGAGGAACGCCCTCTGACTGTAAAATGAAATCAGCATCATAGAATTCATGACAGTGGGTACAGTAATTGCGAAGGACAGAGCCGTGAAGCTCGTAAACCACTTTGCTTCCGGCTGCCTGATGAAGTCCGTCAATGTTCTGGGTGACGATGGCCTTCAGCTTGCCCATATCTTCCAGCTTGGCAAGAGCTATGTGACAGGCGTTTGGTTTGGCATCCGGGTAAACAAGATTCTTTTTATAAAAGGCAAAAAATTTTTCCGGGTAACGCACAAAGAATGTGTGGGATACTAACTGCTCCGGGGTAAAATTCTGTCCCAGCTTTTTGCTGTACAATCCGTTGGAGCTGCGGAAATCCGGAATATTGGATGCTGTGGAAACGCCGGCACCGCCAAAGAAAACGAGGTTATCGCTTTCCTGTAAAATATTTGTGAGCTGTGAGATCTTTTCGTCCATCAGCAAGTCTCCTTTCAATTGGATGATCAACTCGACGAGAATTGCGAAGCAATTCTTGGAGGGTAAAATGCTGGTTATCCTCTTTTTAAGTGTAGCATATTTGAAAGTGAAATAAAATGGTTGCATTTTTCAAAAATTGTGATATTCTAATAAAAGATAAAATGTTGAAGAGACGAGTACATGGCGTGCGTGATTCCAGAGAGAGGCAGACCGGATATACCGGTTGCTGTGACTGCCTTATTCACAAAGCGATGGAAGACCAGCTCTGAGTGGCTTTAATCCAGCCCGGCCGACACCGTTACCGTCACAATGAAGGTGAGATCAGATATGATCCATAGCAGGATTATTCGTATGGGTTCGGTGCATATGACCGGAGTGACGACGATAAAACTTTTTGGTATTTTGATCCCACGAACGAGGGTGGAACCGCGTATGAATTTACGCCCCTTCTGACATGGTATGTCAGAGGGGGCTTTTTTGTTTGGATTTTACCGGAAAACTTATGGTCTTCTTCTGGCAAGGATTCAAAGACGGATCTGCGGCGGGCGCTGCGCCGGGATTCGTAAAAAGTGGCAGCGCAGAAAAGAGGGAAATCATGAAAGTAACATTAAAAGACGGCTCCTTTAAGGAGTATGACCAGCCAATGTCCATCTACGATATCGCTCTTGATATCAGTGAGGGACTGGCACGCGTAGCATGTGTGGGAGAGATTGATGGAGAGGTAAAGGATCTTCGTACTATTGTAGACAAGGATTGTACCTTAAATATTCTGACCTTTGATTCCGATGCAGGAAAGAAAGCATATCGTCATACCTGTGCCCATGTTCTGGCTCAGGCTGTGAAGAATCTTTATCCGGACGCAAAGCTGACCATCGGACCGGCTATTGACAATGGATATTATTATGATTTTGATATGCCAAGCCTTGACCGTGATGGCCTGGATGCCATTGAGAAGGAAATGAAGAAGATCATCAAAAAGGGAGACCGTCTGGAGCGTTATACTCTGTCAAAGGATGAGGCGATCAAGCTTATGACAGAGAGAGATGAGCCGTATAAAGTAGAAATGATCAAGGAGCATCCGGATACCGATGAACTGAGTTTCTATCAGCAGGGTGATTTCATTGAGTTTTGTGCGGGACCACATCTGATGAGTACAAAGCCAATCAAGGCATTTAAGCTGACTGCTTCTTCCGGAGCATACTGGAGAGGAGACGAGCACAATAAGATGCTCACCAGAATTTATGGTACTGCTTATACGAAGAAAGCCGATCTGGAGGAATATCTGGAGTATCTGGCAGATATTAAGAACCGTGACCACAATAAGCTTGGCCGTGATATGGATCTGTTTACTACCGTTGATGTGATTGGTCAGGGACTTCCGCTGTTCATGCCAAAGGGAACGAAGATGATCCAGAAGCTGCAGCGCTGGATCGAGGATCTGGAGGATAATGAGTGGGGCTATGTTCGTACCCGTACCCCTCTGATGGCAAAATCAGATCTTTATAAGATTTCGGATCATTGGGGTCATTATAAAGAGGGAATGTTCCTTCTGGGAGAGGATGATGAGGACGAGAATGGAAACAGCATTTCCGGCCGCGATATTTTTGCTCTTCGTCCAATGACCTGTCCGTTCCAGTATTATGTATATAAGGCACGCCAGAAGTCATACCGTGACCTTCCTTATCGTATGGGTGAGACATCGACTCTCTTCCGTAACGAGGATTCCGGTGAGATGCACGGTCTGACCCGTGTCCGTCAGTTTACGATCTCTGAGGGACATCTGATCTGTACACCGGAGCAGATTGCCGACGAGTTTAAGAATTGTGTCCGTCTGGCAAAATATTGTCTGGAGACACTGGGACTGGAGGAAGATGTTACCTATCGTATGTCCAAGTGGGATCCGGAGCATCCGGACAAGTATCTTGGTGATGCTGAGGAATGGGATCGTGTAGAAGGTGCGATGCGTGAGATCCTGGATGATATCGGTATGAAATATACAGAGGAGGCAGGAGAGGCTGCGTTCTACGGTCCAAAGCTTGATATTCAGGCAAAGAATGTGTACGGAAAAGAGGACACCATGATCACGATCCAGCTGGATATGTTCCTGGCCGAGCGTTTTGATATGTATTATATTGATCAGAACGGTGACAAGAAGCGTCCTTATATTATCCACAGAACATCTCTCGGATGCTATGAGCGTACTCTTGCATGGCTGATCGAGAAGTATGCAGGCAAATTCCCGACATGGCTTTGTCCGGAGCAGGTTCGTGTGCTTCCGATTTCTGACAAGTATATGGATTATGCCCAGAGCGTACTGGCAGAGCTGAAGAAGAACGGCATCGATGCTACAGTAGACGGACGTTCTGAGAAGATCGGTTATAAGATCCGTGAGGCACGTATGGATAAGCTTCCGTATATGCTGGTTGTCGGCGGCAAGGAGGAAGAGGCAGGTCTTGTTTCTGTCCGCAGCCGTTTTGCCGGAGATGAGGGTCAGAAGCCTCTGGCAGATTTCATCAATGATATCTGTCAGGAGATCCGTACCAAGGAGATTCGTAAGGAGCTTCCGGAGGACGAGAAGAAATAAGCAATAATAAAAGTATATAATGAGAGGGAGCAGATCAACAGAATGGTCTGCTCCCTCTTAAGATTTTCTGCAATTTTGCCGATGTACATAACAGAGTATTCGTTGATGAAGCAAACGAAACAAACAGACTGGAAAGGTGAGCGAAACATGAATGTAAATGATATCATAGCACAGACCGCCAATGTCAGCAGAAGGAAGACGGCATTTGGTTCAGATTCCTTTTTGCAGATCGGCAGACGGGGTCAGGTGGTGCAGGGAGTGATCTCCGGGGTATCGGACAAGGTTTCCATCAGCTTTAATGGCGCAGAGGTTTCAGTCCCTGCGTCGTCAGTACAAAATGCCACGGAAGGCGAAACGAGAAATTTTAAGATCATGGAAGTATCAAAGGAAAGAATTGTACTGAAAGAGGTTGGAAGAGCGGACTCTTCAGAGAGCAGGGCGATGATCGCAACAACGGTCAGCGCATCCTCCTATTCTTTTTCTGATCATCTGAATGACAGCGGAAAAGTTTCCGGGGCAAAGCAGCAGGCAGGACAAAATATTGCCGTGCTGACAGGAGAAGATTATCAGAATATAGAATCAGAGCAGGGAGCTCTGGAGGAATATAAAGCGTCGGCACTTGACCGGACCATTGAACGCCATAAGGAGAATCGTCAGTGGCAGCAGGAGAATGTACAAAAAAATATCGAGAACAGTAAGGAATACCGGGAAACCATCAAAAATCTGCAGGAACAGGGAGTAACACAGCTTATGGATCCGGCACAGATTGAAAACGCTTTAAGGGAAGCGGATCTGCCGGTAACAAAGGCTAATGTAGCGAGGGTAGCATCAGCGGTTCAGATGACCACGATCCTGCCGGAGCTGTCACAGGATGCCGAGGCTTATATTTTGGAGAATCAGATGGCGCCTACCATTGAAAATCTGTATCATGGACAGTATTCTGCGTCGGGAGCACTGGATATTTCAGTAGTAGATGAAGAGGTATGGCAGCAGCTTCAGGGACAGATTACCGGACTTTTACAGGAAAATGGTATTTCCGTGGATCAAGCGGTGCTGGCAGATGCCAAATGGCTGTTTGCCAATGAAATTGCAGTGACACCGGAAAATATCAATGTCATGCAGGTGATGAGGGATATTTCAGAAAATATGACACCGGAGAAGGTGTTAGATCAGATCATATATGCGATGCAGACAGGGGCGTCACCGGAGCAGGCATCACTGGATGACCGACAGATCGTTATTGCGATAGATGCCTTGCAGACTTTGGAGGAGATCACTCCGGAGGATGTGGAAAATACTGTACGAAATGTCGGACAGAGTGAAGTGACAATGCAACAGTTGAAACAGTCAGTAGATGTCCGGAATAGTGGACAGAGTGAAAGAAAAGACCAGGACAATGTTACAGAAGTTTCTGAAGCGCAGCAGAATGGCGGCTCTCAAACAGACAATCGGTCCATTTTTTCGGAAATGATTACCGTGACACAGCGTCAGCTGGAGGAACTGCGACTGCGAATGACACTTCCGGCTGCCGTAAGAATGGCGCAGAAGGGAATTGATATACAGGTCACTCCGCTAAAGGCACTGGTAGAAGAACTGAGACAGCAGGAGCAGAAGGACTATCAGGAGATTCTGCCGGATATGAAACTGGACGAGTCACAGTGGGATCGGGTGCAGGACAGCATTGCCCGGGCGGAGGATATCCGGAAAGCACCTGCATCGATACTTGGCATTGGTGCCAGACAGCATGAGCTTCTGACGATGAACGTCCTTCACCGCGCGGCGGTCAGCACCGCAGCACAGACAAGACAGTATCAGACAGATTATGAGGCGGTGGGGACACAGGTTCGAACTGATCTGGGAGATTCGCTCCAGAAGGCGTTTCAGAATGTACCGGAGCTTTTAGATAGTCTTGGTATGGAAGATACACAGGCGAATCAGAGAGCTGTCCGTATTTTGGGATATAACAGTCTGGAAATTACCGAACAGAACATAACGAAAGTGAAGGAACTGGATGCACAGGTAAATTCCGTGTTAGACCATATGAAGCCGACTCTGGTGATGAAGCTGGTACAGCAGGGAGAGAATCCATTGAATCTGCCGCTGGATGAATTGGATCAAAGACTGGCGAAACTTGCGGATGAGCAGGATATCTCATCGGAGGAAAAATACAGCCGTTATCTTTGGCGACTGGAACAGGAACAGGGGCTGACAAAGCAGGAAAGAGACGGGTATATCGGTCTTTTCCGTCTCATGCATCAGGTGGAGGATTCGGATGGGGCAGCCATTGGAAGTGTAATGGAGGCCGGCTGGGAGATGAATCTTCGCAGTTTATTAAAAGCAGTACGGACGCAAAAACGAAAAGGCGTGGACACCCGCATCGATGATGATTTTGGTGGTTTGTCCGATTTACGGTATACTTCCAAAAATATTACACAACAGATTGATAATGCGTTTTCCGGCAAAGAATTTTCCGGAGACTCTTCTTCAGATAGTACACGACAATATTATGAACGCTTAAGCAGGCAGATAATGAACGAAATGGAACCGGCAGCGCTGCGAGAGATAAGCGATGGGGATATGGAACAGCTGTTGGATCATTCGTTGGAGCGTCTGCAGGAGCAGCTGAAACAGGCAGAGGGAAGCCAGGAGACGCAGCAGCGTTTGTATGAACAGCTTGCCTCACAGCTTCGGGAGACTGTGGAACAGAGTCAGGAAAGCATCCGGTATCTGGAGCAGATGGGGCTTCCGGATACGATTAACAATATTCAGGCAGCACATCAATTGATCTGTCAGAATTATGACGTATATCATGAGATCCACGAGCGGCGACGGGATGTGTCCGGGGAGGAACAGGATGAGCTTCGTCAGAGTATGGAGGAAATCCCTGATTCGCTGGATCAGGAGGATATGCTGCTTCAGAGTTATGACCGGCTTGGCAAAAGCATGGAAAAGATACTGGAACATTCTTATGAAAAAGAAATGATCACCAGTGATGAGCTTCGGGGCTTGAAACAGCTTCGTACCGGTATGATCTTTCAGAGCAGCAGAGCCGGCAGATACAGCTATGATGTGCCGGTTGTGACGGGGGATCAGGTTACCACTATGAATGTTACCCTGATTCAGGGAGAAGAGGATACCGGCAGAGTGCAGATCTATATGGACAATATATCGGCGGAGTTTCGTGTTCAGCAGGGAGAGATCAAGGGACTTGTCTTGTGTGATGACCGAGAGGGATATGACACACTTTCCGGGGATGGGGAGAAGCTTACCCAGGCATTACAGCAGGATGGTTACAATGTAAAAAATATATCCTACAGCATGAACCACAGATCCCGTGTGGAAGCAATGACGGCAAAGGCAGGAGAAAAGGTACCGTCCTCTTCTCTGTACCGGATAGCCAAATCCGTAGTACGTTATGTAATGGATACGATGAAGCAGGATGACACTGACTTATAGAAAAGAGGTAAAATATGAGAATTAATCACAATATTTCAGCACAGATGGCAAATGTAAATTTAAAGAGAACGGATTCCCGTCTTTCCTCCAGTCTGGAGAGACTGAGTTCCGGTTACAAGATCAATAAGGCGGCAGATGATTCGGCAGGAATGGCCATTACCAATAAAATGAGGGCACAGATCCGTGCACTGGATCAGGCATCCCGCAACTCACAGGATGGACAGTCGATTATTGAAACCGCTGAGGGAGCGATGGGGGAGATTGAAACTATTCTTCAGAGAGTCAGAGAGCTGGCAGTGCAGACAGCAAATGATACCTATGCACTGGAGGATCGCGAGGCTGTTCAGAAAGAAGTGGATGAGCTTCTGGACGAAGTAGATCGTATTGCGACGACCACGGAGTTCAACGGAACAGCATTGTTGGATGGTTCTGCAGCCCGTACCTTTGGAAGCAGTAACATTGATATTAAACCGGTCTATACCTCTATGAGTGTTGAGAAGGGAGATTATAAGCTGACGGTGGATCAGGTGGCAGAACCGGCAGAGCTCACTGTTCCGCTGCCGTCTGTGCCGGGCAGTATCGAATTAAATAAGACATTAATTGAATTTCCGGCAACCATGAATGATGATGCCGTTGCAGAGAAGCTTCAGGCTGCCTGTGATGCCATGAATATTGACATGGAGAGAAACGGCGGGTCTGTTACATTTAAAACAAGAGCCACAGGAAGTCTGGAAAAGATTACATATTCTGATGGTACGGGAGAGAAGGTTGCGAATGGAAAAGAGGCCAAAATAACATTTCAGGATGGTTTTAGCAGTACTGCAACCTATTCCAGTGATGGAAATCTGGTAACAATCCGTGATAATGAAGGCTTTGAGATGCAGATTGAGACAAATGCGGTAGGAGAAACCGATTTAAGAGTCTTTGATGCAGGTTATATGACAGTACAGATCGGAGCCAATGAGTCACAGACATTGAATATGAATTTTCCGGAGGTATCCTGCCTGAATCTGGGACTGCGTTCTTCCGATGGAAATGACAAGATCAATCTGTGTACACAGTACAGCTCAGAGAATGCACTGAACAGTATGGACCGGGCAATCAAAAAGGTATCCGGAGCCAGATCGACACTTGGTTCTTATCAGAATCGTCTGGAGACAACGACTTCCAGTCTGGACCTCAGCAGCCAGAATATTACAGAGGCAATGTCACGGATCAGCGATACGGATATGGCAGATGAGATGACAAAATATACACAGTATGAGGTGCTTTCCCAGGCGGCAACATCTATGCTTGCACAGGCAAATAACAGACCACAGCAGATCATGTCATTATTGCAGTAATGATAATGGCGAAAGCGAGTGAAATCCGCTATGCCAATATTGTATCTGCGGCTCAATGGGAATGGGCTGGGAAAGGAATGCTGGATTAGTATGGACAAAGAAAATAAAAAAATATATACGACACGGATCAGTCAGGCAAACCGCAGCGAGCTGGTGGTGATCATATATGAACTGATGCTGGAAAGCCTTGCAGAGGCAGGTCAGGCATTTGAAAAAGAGGATTTTGATATTGCAGATGTGGAATTAAAACGGGTACAGGGCTTCCTTTGTGAATTAAGGGGCAGTCTTGACTTTCAGTTCCCTGTATCTTATCGTCTGGCTTCGTTATATCGATATGTGAATGAACAACTGGTAAAATCAATCACACGAAAGAAAAATGTTGGGCTGGCTTCCTGTGAGCGGGTGCTTCAAGGATTGAAAGAAAGCTTTGAGGAGATTGCCAAACAGGATACGTCGGGACCGGTCATGGAAAACAGCCAGCAGGTGTATGCCGGACTGACCTACGGTAAAGGCAGTCTCAATGAGGTCGCGATTGATCCCGGAACACTTGGGAGAGGATTTCAGGTATAGTGAAACATCATAAATATATGAGAAAGGCATAAATGAAATATGGAAAAGAAAAATTTTTTAGATGACAGAGGAGCCGGAGTATTGCTGCCCATCAGCAGTCTGCCTTCTCCGTATGGTATTGGTACATTGGGTGAGGAAGCATACCATTTTGTGGACAGACTGGTAAAAGCAGGACAGAAATACTGGCAGGTACTTCCGGCAGGACCTACAAGTTTTGGGGATAGTCCGTACCAATCCTTCTCTGCTTTTGCAGGCAATCCGTATTTTATTGATCTGGATACCCTGATTCAGGAGGGACTTCTGACGATTCAGGAGGTAGAAAGTGAGGAGTGGGGAGAGGATCCGGAGGACATAGATTATGCCATTCTCTTTCAAAACCGTTTTAAGGTGCTGAAAAAAGCATATAATCGAAGCAAGCATCAGGAAGAATCTTCATATCGTACCTTCTGCCGTCAAAATACTTACTGGCTCGCAGACTATTGTCTGTATATGGCATTAAAGTTTGAAAATGACAATAAGGAATGGCAGCTTTGGGAGGAGGATATTCGATTCCGTCAGAAGGATGCAGTGAAAAAATGGCAGAAAAAGCTGGCAGACGAAATCGCTTTCTGGGAGTTTTGTCAGTATAAGTTTTATCAGCAGTGGAACCGACTTAAAAAGTATGCCCACAAGAAAAAGATTCGTTTGATCGGAGATATTCCTCTGTACGTTTCTATGGACAGTGCCGATGTATGGGCACATTCGGATCTTTTTGAACTGGATGAGAGAAAGAAACCCATCAATATTGCGGGAGTACCGCCAGATTGTTTTTCGGCAGACGGACAGCGCTGGGGTAATCCGCTTTACGACTGGAAAGCAATGGAAAAAGATCATTTCCGCTGGTGGTATAAGCGCATGGAAGCAAATGCAAAGCTGTATGATGTGATCCGTATTGACCATTTTATCGGGATTGTAAATTTCTGGTCCATTCCGGCATCCTGCCCGACAGCGGTAGATGGCAAATGGAGAAAAGGACCGGGCAAAAAGCTTACGGATGTGATCAAAGAGGCAACAAAAGGAACCGATATTATTGCCGAGGATCTGGGTGTGGTTGGACCGAATGTACGGAAGCTGATACAAAAGACAGGCTGGCCGGGGATGAAGATTCTGGAGTTTGCATTTGATGGCGCGGCAGATAATGAATATCTGCCACATAATTATAAAGATCCCAACTGTCTTGTATATGGTGGAACTCATGACAATGAAACGATCATGGGATTTTATGGAGCCAAAAAGAAAAAAGAATTGAAATATGTGATGGATTATCTACAGGTAAAGAAAAAAAAGCAGATTCCTATGGAGATGATCCGGCTGGGATATGGGAGCATTGCCAATACTGCAATTTTTCAGATGCAGGATATCCTCGGACTGGATAATCGTGCCCGGATGAACCTGCCTTCGACGGTGGGAACAAACTGGCGCTGGCGTATGCTTCCGGGAGCATTTACCAAGGAGCATTGCCGTTATCTGAAAAAGCTGTGCCGGATTTATAATCGTTAATATCTGTACGAAAAATAGTACAAGCCACTTGATCAACAGGTGCCCGGATGTTGATCAAGTGGCTTATTTTAATATTTTGGAAAATAAGTAATACCAGATGATTTCGTTTATAATTATTATCTGACTGCTGCTTTGATCTGAGCCGCAAGCTCTGCCGCATTTTCCTCCGGTGTACCGGGTTCCCAGGAGATATTGACGGTGTCGCCCTTGTAACGTGGAATCAGATGCACATGGAGATGAAAGACCGTCTGACCGGCGGCTTCTCCGTTATTCTGGAGTACATTGATGCCGTCACAGTGGAGTACCTCCTTCATCGCTTTGGCGCATTTGCGGGCTACCTTGAAAAGCTTTTCTGCATCTTCGTCCTCCAGCTCAAAGAGATCTGCTACGTGATTTTTGGGAAGGATCACAGCATGTCCCCTGGAAGCCGGATTGATATCAAGCATAACCTTAAAATCGTCATCCTCATAGATTGTGGTGGAAGGAATCTCTCCCTTGTTGATCTTACAGAAAATACAATCGTCTACCATTTTTTTACTCATAATATTTTACCTCTTTTCTTTTTGATTAAGCCCGCTGAAAAGGAAAAACCGTGTCAAATGTACGGATCTGTTTGAAATCACCCTTTGCAGATACGGCACCGGAGAGAAATGCATTATGCATGGTAATCTCACCGTTCATAAGCTGTTTTACTGTTTGGTGATTTATTTTAATCTGGACATTAGCAGAAGGGTTTTCTTTATTACGGCATTCCAGATGTTCGTTATCAATCTCAAGGGAAAGAATTCTTCCGTCCTCAAACTGGAGATTATAACATACGTGCAACGGTGTCACAGCTTGAAAATGCTCCTTCAAAAATGAAGCAAATGGATCTTCCGAGATATCTGACGGTGTGGTCTCCGTTTCTTCTGCATCATCTCCCAGAAGCCCCTTAAACATACTGGTGAGTTCCTCGATATCCTCTTTTTGTTTCTGAACGTAATTGGTGTCGGAAACATACATAGATAACTGCTCACTTTCCTGAGGGGTCAGGTGCATGGTTTTGGGCTGAAGTACATTTTCGCAGATGGAATTGGTACTGGATGGAAACACCGTTATCTTTTTGGAGAAGGAACGGTAAAAGCTCTCAGCTTTTTTCTCGATCAGAAGAGCATAGTCCGGATTGGTTTCAAACTCCGTATAATCCTCCACATAAGCACAGATTCCTTCACAGGGAATGCCTCCAAGTATTTCCCATGCCTGAACCAGCGTCTGGTATGCCGTTTTCTCTCCGGCAGCTGTCGCCGTGACCAGTGGGAACATATAGAGATTTTGGATGCGGTCCCGGTCACCGTACAGCCAGCAGGCGTCCAGAAACTGCTGGAGCAGACCACCAATGCCAAGCCATTCTACAGAAGCGGCAAGAATGACGCCGTCTGCCTCCTTCAGTGTTTTGGGGAGTACGGAAATACCGCGTTTATCCTCATATAAATTATATTTTTTTACATCAATGTTCAGCTCGTTAAGAACCTCTGTGAGTTTATTCATCACATAGATGGTGGGATCCTCAATGAGTCCGCGGCCACCATAATAAATATTGATTCGCTGCATATATTTCCTCATTTCCTAATTATTTCTATATTACATCAGAGAGCCGGAAGAATTCCCGGATGCATGTCTCTGCCTGCGGATGCCAACCAGAAGACCCAGGAGAAGTCCTCCTAAGAAGCCTCCGAGATGGGCTGCATTATCCACACCCTGATCCGTCAGACCACTGTACAGGCTCAGGAAAGCAGCAAATATCATCTGGCGGTAATCAATTTCAATTTCCTTACGGTGAAAAAGTACCAGTGCAAGAAGACCTCCGGTAATACCAAAAATCGCACCGGATGCTCCAATGGATAATGTGTTTATTCCTAATAGCATATTATAAACCATAGACGTAAAGCCTGCAATAATTCCTGAAGAAAAATAAAGGGTCAGAAAGCGGGGAGTGCCAATGTGCTGTTCAAGAAAGCTTCCCATAAAAAAAAGGCAGAGCATATTGTTAAAAATATGATCAATTCCTCCATGGAGAAACATACAGGTCAGTACACGGTAATATTCATGCCGGTAAAAAAAATGATACCAGGAGAGACATCCCTTGTCGATCCAGACGTCCTCCCCGCCGATCATACCGGAAATATCTGTCTTCAAGAAGATAATTACATTGATCAGGATCAGAATAGCGGTGGCAGAGTGCAGATAACGACGGATATCGCTGTCATCATTTTCGGAGGCGTCTTCTGTCATATCATTGTCTGTATATGGTTCCATATCATCGTATCCTTTCTGTTTTTTTCTATTGTAGTCATAAAGAACAGAAAGGTCAAATGGATTGACATTTTCCTTAAATGTGTGTAATATGAAAACGGTTTTCAAATACGACAAATAACTCCCTCCCTAAAGATATTATCGGTATTATATATTCATTGGGGTGGGAGCCGGAAAATTCTTTTATGAGGGAATGGAGTGAATTAAGTGAATAAAGGAAAACATTATCATACAAAACAGCAAAAGATCATTCTGGAATATCTGATGACAGGGGGAGAACGTTATGTGACCGTGAGCCAGATTGCCGCTCATCTGAAGGAGCAGGGACAGTCGGTTGGTCTCACGACGATCTACCGTCATTTGGACAAATTTGAGCAGGAAGGCCTTGTCCATAAGATTGTATTGGATGGCAACAGCGGGGCACACTATCAGTATACCGGAGAGGATGAGGGATCGTTTTTACTGAAATGCGAAAATTGTGGCAATATGATCCCCATGGCCTGCAGCCATATGGAGGAGTTATATGATCATGTGCTGGAGGAACACAGCTTTCAGGTAAATCCTCACAGAACGATGTTTTATGGTATGTGTAATGAATGTATGGAGAGAAAAAACAAAAATGAGAATTAAAAGAACAGATAAAAAAACAACAGGAATGTTTTTATGGAAGATAGTGGCATGTTTTAGTGCCGTCATGCTGGTTGTCAGCGGATGCAGCATTTCCGCAGGCACAGACCAGACATCCGGACAAAACAAAAAGGACAGCAAGGTTAAAGTGGTAGCAACATTATTTCCATATTATGATTTTGCCAGACAGGTGGCAGGCAAATATGCCGATGTGTCTCTGATCCTGCCGGCCGGGATGGACACCCATTCCTTTGAACCGACGGCATCGGATATGATTCAGATGGGACAGGCCGATCTGATTTTGTATAATGGCGGTGAAAATGAGCAATGGGTTGGACAGGTATTAGAGTCTGCGGATAATAAAGGCATTGTGGCAGATGAGATGATGCGGCATGTGGATACTCTTGTGGAAGAGCATGTCGAAGGGATGCAGGAGGAAAAGGGTGAGGAACATGATCACGAAGAACATGGCACAGAAGATTCGGATCATATCGCATCTGAAAAGGAAGAGCACGATCATGAAACAGACGAAGCTTCTGATGCGTCAGGTGAGATAGATGAACATATCTGGACTTCCCCGGTAAATGCACAGAAGATCGTGGCACAGGTTGCGAAGGATCTGGCAGAGGTGGACCCGGAGCATCAGGAACAATATCAGAAAAATGCGGACAAATATATTAAAAAGCTGCAGACGCTGGATAAGGATATCCGGCAGGTGACAAGCCGGGCGAAGCACAAATATCTTGCATTTGCGGATCGTTTTCCACTGCGGTATTTTGTGGAGGAATATGGTCTTGATTATACGGCAGCATTTGCGGGCTGCAGCAGTGATACGGAGCCTAGTGCGGAGACGATCACATATCTCACACGTCAGGTGAAAGAACGGAAGCTTCCGGTGGTACTAAAGATTGAACTGACAAGTGATAAGGTGGCGAAGGCAGTAGCGGAAGCAGCATCCACGAAGGAGCACGAGGTAAAGGTGGAGACCTTTTATACCTGCCACAATGTTACAAGGCAGCAGTTTGACGCAGGAGAAACCTACGTGAGTCTGATGGAAAAAAATGTAAAGGTATTGAGGGATGCATTAGAAGGTTAAAAATATGGATCTATGTCAGGCTTAAATAATAAAAAAAGGTTCATAACAGACAGAAAATTTTTTGATGAAAAACAAAATATCCGAAAAAATTTGGCAAATTTTCATTCGTCTTGACAAGCCCGAAAAACCGGCATACACTTTGGGTGAATCATAAAAATACTTGTTGTAATATCAACAGACGGACAGCAATGGAGCTTTCAAAAGTTCTATTGCTGTCTTTTTTATTTTAGAAATGAAATGGAGGAAAAACGATGAAAACTTTAGGATATTATAATGGAAAATTTGGAGAGCTTGAGGAAATGAGTATTCCCATGAATGACCGTGTCTGCTGGTTTGGTGATGGAGTATATGATGCCGGTCCATGCAGAAACTACAAGATTTTTGCAATCGATGAACACATTGACCGCTTTTTTAACAGTGCCGGATTATTGGACATTGAAATGCCGGTTACAAAACAGGAGCTGAAGGAGCTGCTTCAGGAAATGGTTCAGAAAATGGACACCGGTGATCTGTTTGTTTATTATCAGGTGACCAGGGGAACCGGTATCCGAAATCACGTCTTCCCGGAGGGAAAAGCAAATCTTTGGATCATGTTAAAGCCTGATACGGTAGATGCCGGAGACAAACCGATCAAACTGATCACAACACCGGATACCCGGTTTTTCCATTGCAATATCAAGACCTTAAATCTGATTCCATCCGTCATGGCAGCAGAAAAGGCAAAGAAGGCAGGGGCAGATGAGACTGTATTATACAGGTCAGGAAAACGCGTGACGGAGTGTGCACACAGTAACTGCCATATCATTAAGGATGGAAAGCTGATCACAGCGCCAACAGATAATCTGATCCTTCCGGGGATAGGAAGAGCACATTTGATAAGAATGTGTAAAAAGCTGGAAATTCCGGTCAGTGAGACTCCTTACACCTTGGAAGAGATGTTTGCAGCAGATGAGATTCTTGTGACAAGCTCCAGCAAGCTTTGTTTATGTGCGGATGAGCTGGATGGAAAACCGGTTGGCGGTAAGGCAACGGAGCTTGTAAACAAACTTCGACAGGCACTTTTAAAGGAATATATGGATGCAACGGAATAAGAAAAGAGGGATGTAGGATTATTATGGATATAAAGGTAATGCCGGCAGGTGACAGCGCACTGGTGGCGGAATTTGGAACGTCGGTAGATGAAGAAGTCAACGAGAAAGTACATGCTCTGGCGAAGAAAATACGCCGGGAGAATATTCCCGGAATTACGGAGATGGTTCCTACTTTTCGCTCTCTGATGATTTATTACGATATGCTCCGGATATCTTATTCCAGACTTTCCATGATAATCTCTGTCCTTGGCAGAGAATTGAAAACAGACACGGTGGTACATAAAAGAATTATTCGGATTCCGTGCTGTTATGGTGCAAGGTTTGGCGTGGATTTATCGGGAATGGAACAATTAACAGGTCTTTCCAGACAGGAAATCATAGAGCTTCATAGCGGGACAGATTACAAAATATATATGCTGGGATTTTTGCCTGGGTTTGTGTATTTAGGCGGGTTGGATAAACGTCTGGAGGTTCCGCGTCTTGATACACCACGGGTCAAAATTGGCAAGGGAGCGGTTGGAATTGGTGGTGATCAGACAGGAATTTATCCCATGGATTCCCCCGGAGGCTGGCGTCTGATCGGAGGAACTCCGGTAGATCTTTATGATCCGCACCGGGAGGATCCTGTTCTTTTTAAGGCCGGAGAATATATCCGTTTTGTGCCAATTTCTATTATGGATTATTACGATATACGACAGGAGATTCTAAAGGGAACATATTCACTTGATGTAATACAGGAGTAAAAGGAGCGATTATGGCAGTTGAGGTTATTATTCCGGGGATGCTGACCACTGTACAGGATTTAGGACGGTACGGGTATCAGCAGTCAGGTATGACCTGTTCCGGTGTTATGGATCAGCAGGCGTACAGAAAAGCGAATTATCTGGTGGGAAACCCAGAGACTGCAGCAGTTTTGGAATTTACGGTATATGGTGGCAGCTACAGGTTCACGCAGGATACCGTCTTTGCACTCACAGGAGCTGATATGGGGGCTGAGATAGGGGAACAGCCGGTGGAAACAAACCGGGCCGTTACAGCGAAGCAGGGAGACGTTCTGAATCTGGGGATGGCGTCCAGGGGATGTCGGACGTATCTTGCTGTATCCGGTGGATTTTTGGTTCCATTGGTTATGGGAAGCTATGCCACAAATATACGATGTAAAATGGGCGGCTTTCATGGGAGAAAATTGAAACGGGGAGATGTACTGGAAATTGGACAGAATAGTGTGTCGTTTTCCAAAATTAAAAATCGGAAAGTAAGTATCCCGGAGTATTCGGGCGAGGTGGAAGTACGGGTGATTCCGGGTCCCCAGGAAGAAATGTTTACCCAGAAGGGGCTGCATACTTTTTATTCCGGGTACTATCGGGTGCAGGAGGATAGTGACCGTATGGGCTACCGGCTGGATGGCAGCATGATTGAGAGCAAAAATGGTACAGACATTGTATCCGATGGAATCACCTTTGGTTCCATTCAGGTTCCGGCAAGCGGAAAACCGATCATCCTGATGGCGGATCATCAGACAACGGGAGGTTATGCCAAGATTGGTACCGTATGCCGGATGGATCTTAGTAAGGTTGCACAGTGTAAGCCGGGGGATCGGATCCACTTTAAAAAAATAGATGTAGATAAGGCACAGAAGCTGTACAAAGAAATGATATCAAAAGAATGTTTTTAGAAGAGACGTCAAAAAAATGATGATATGGAAGGATGTGGGTTAATGATGGATTATTTTTATGCAAAACCAAAGGACATAAGAAACAGGATTGCAGCGCAGGAAATTACCGGACCAACGGCTGGTATGTGTGTAGGATATGCACAGGCCAATCTGGTTATTTTGCCAAAGAAATATGCGTATGATTTTCTGCTGTTTACCCAGAGAAATCCCCGGTCCTGCCCGTTGCTTGAAGTGGGAGATATGGGAGATCCTTTTTTGAAAACAATGGCACCCGGTTGCGATATTACAAAGGAGATTCCCAAATACCGCATTTATAAAAATGGAGAGCTTCAGGGGGAATATTCGGAAATATCGGGTTTTTGGAGAGAAGATCTGGTGAGCTTTCTGATCGGATGCAGCTTTTCCTTTGAGGCAGAGATGCTGGAGACCGGCATACCTGTCCGTCATATTGAAGAAAAGTGTAATGTTCCAATGTACAAAACCAATATTCCCTGTCAGTCTGCAGGAATGTTTCAGGGAAATATGGTGGTCAGCATGCGGCCGATACCGTATCAACAGGTGTCGAAGGCTGTTATGGTAACCGGGGCAATGCCCCGGGTTCATGGGGCTCCGGTTCATATTGGAGCACCGGAGCAGATTGGGATCAGTGATCTGAACCGGCCGGATTTTGGGGATATGGTTACAATCCGGCCGGGAGAAGTGCCGGTATTCTGGCCATGTGGCGTGACACCGCAAAATGTCATTATGGAATCAAAGCCGGATTTCTGTATCACCCATGCGCCGGGACATATGCTGATCACAGATGTTAGAAATATTGAATTGAAGTATGGATCAGATTAGGAGGGATCGTGGATGAAAATGGTAGATTTAAATTGTGATCTGGGTGAGAGCTTTGGAAATTATAAAATTGGAATGGATGAGCAGGTATTGCCATGGATCACATCGGCAAATATTGCATGCGGTTTCCACGCATCGGATCCGGTGATCATGGACAAAACTGTCCGGATGGCGGCAGAATGTGGCGTTAAGATTGGAGCACATCCGGGATATCAGGATCTGGCAGGGTTTGGAAGACGTAATATGAAGGTCGCTCCCGCAGAGGTCACGGATCTCATTATATACCAGATTGGAGCATTAAAAGCGTTCTGTGCAGCGTATGGCGTCAAGATGCAGCATGTAAAGCCCCATGGTGCATTATATAATATGGCCGATAAGGATGAGGAGCTTGCCATGGCAGTCTGCAGGGGAATCCGGGCAGTGGATGAGGAGTTGATCCTGTTGGGACCCGGCAGTGGAAAAATGGTTCAGGCAGCCCAAAAATCAGGGCTGAAAACAGCAGGAGAGGTATTTGCCGACAGGGCCTATATGGAGGATGGTTCGTTAGTGCCGAGAACACAGCCGGGAGCAATGATTGAAGAGGAAGAAGAAGCAATCGAACGTGTACTGAAAATGGTACAGACGGGGACTGTTACTGCCATAACAGGGAAAGAAATACCGGTGAAAGCAGATTCTGTCTGTGTTCATGGGGATGGAGAGAAAGCATTGTTGTTTGTACAAAAAATAAAAAAGGCATTGGATGAAGCAGGAATTGCAACAGCACCAATGAGCCGGGTGATTGGAGAATGTTATGAATAAAGGGACACCGGAGGAAGTGACATTACGTTATTCCAAACGGGGAATGACACTGTTAAAAGAATATCTGCAGAAAGATTATTGTAAAAGGGCAGCAGAGAAGCTGCTTCAGGCACCAAAGGGTAATGTACTGATCACAACAGGTTTTTATGTTGCCGGATATGCGGAAACGGACGGACCCATTGGGACACTGGCTGTGGCAAAAGCACTGGAGGGATTAGGCTATCATGGGATTGTGATTACAGACAAATATTGTGAAGGTTTCTTTGAATTAAAAAATATTTCTGTGGAGTATGTTGCGATCGATGCAGATCAGTCTGTTTATGAGGAGATTCTTGAAAAATACCGGCCGGTATACCTGATCTCTATTGAGAGGTGTGGTCATAATCTGGAAAACGAATATGCCAATATGCGGGGAGACAGTATAACCGGACAGACGGCATGTATTGATACTTTATTTGAACTGGCTGCCGAAAAGAAAATCCCAACAATTGGAGTAGGGGACGGAGGAAATGAGATTGGCATGGGAAATGTCAGACAGGTGATTTTGGAAAAATTTGAATTAAATCCATGTGTCGTTACCGTGGATGATCTGATCATTGCTACCACATCCAATTGGGGGGCATATGCGCTTGCAGCTTATATGGCGAAGCTTTCCGGAAGGCCGGTATTTATTACTTATGAAGAGATCGAGGAATATATGGCACAGATCGTGGCACTGGGATGTGTTGATGGTGTTACGAAACAAAAGAAAATGGGAACGGACGGATTTAGTATGGAGATAGAAAAAGAAATCATTACCTCCCTGAAGGAGGCAATCGCCTGAAACTTTATGCAGAATCCTTTGGAAGTACATGATAAATATTTTTGGTGGTTTTCAAGACAAAATGAGTGCAGGTATTATCGACACCGGGATGATTTTTGATGATCTGATGAAGCTGCTCCAGATGCTTTGAGCAGCGGCAGCTGATTTTTATGAGATAATCAAAATTCCCGGTAAGATAATAGCAGGAAACCACATAGGGGATCTGATTGACGAAGGACACAAAATCTTCAGTGTACTGTGGATGCTCCAGACGCACTTCGATGAGCGCAGTAAGATCGTTACCCAGACTGTTCTCATCGATCAGAGTGGTGTATCCCTGAATGATCCCTTCCTTTTCCATATGGTGGATACGCTCAATAACGGAAGAAACAGACAGATGTATTTCCTTACTGATATTGGAAGCTTTTTCACGGGCATTTTTCTTCAGGATTTCAAGAATTTTGTAGTCGATCGGATCCATATGCGATACCTCCTGTTTCTGATTTTTGTTAAAAGGATTTTCTGTATACAGTATACACTATATAACGTTTTCATCAAAAAGAAAATAGCAATTCTTCAAAATTTTTTGATTTAAACAAAAGAAAATAAGTTTTAAAATAATTATGATAAAATGTGTTTACAATAGAAAAATACAGTTGTATACTGTATACGGGATGCTGAAAAGTTATAGAAATAAAATCTGATATGACACAATTCGTCAGCAGATTAAAGGGGAGAGAAAATGAACGCAGAGATTGTATTAAAGCAGATGGTTGTTATATTTCTGCTGATTTTGGTGGGATACATTTTACAGAAAAAGAAGCTTGTGACACAGAAGGATGGCGCATGCTTATCAAAGCTGATCGTAGAGGTTTTTAATCCGGCGATCATCGTCAGCAGCGTGATCGGAAGTTCCAACAATGGGGAAGAAAATATTACAGGTACCGTTTTGCTGGCAGCCGTTTTATTTCTTGTATTGATTCTTCTGGCAGTGCCCATATCAAAGATATTTGCAGGAGGCTGTGAAGAAAAGAAGATATATTCTTTAATCTTTGTATTTTCCAATCTGGGTTTTATCGGGATACCGGTCGTACAGTCCATATTTGGCAAAGGGGCATTGATCTATGTAGCGATATTTATTCTGGAGTATAATATTCTTTTATATACATATGGTTATCTGCTGGTTATGCCTTCTGACAGCAAGTTTCATCCGGGAAGTTTAAAATCGCTTCTTAATATGGGAACATTGTCCTGTCTGCTGGCATTACTTATCTTTGTCTGTCATATCCGGCTTCCGTATATCTTAGGAACAACCATAACCTATCTTGGAAATGTGGCGACACCTCTGGCGCTGATCGTCATTGGCATATCCATAGGACAGCAGGAGCATTTATACCGTATTTTCTGTCAGTGGAAGCTGTATCTTTTTTTGATCGTCAAGATGATCCTCGTACCGCTTTTTATGGCGGTGGTATTAAAAAGGTTACCCATATCAGAGGAGCTTGCCCAGGTCAGTGTCATTCTGATGGCAATGCCGGTGGGAAGCATGACGGTGCTTTTATTAAAAGAAAATCATATGAAAGAGACATTATGTTCTGACAGTATTATTTTATCATCTTTATTATCTATAGTTTCTATCCCGTTTTTAGTATATTGTTATCGTCTTTTCTAAATATTATTAGGAAAATGATATGTAAATTGACAGAAAAAGAAAAAAACTGTATACTGTATACAAGCAAAGCCGCACCGGACATTGCTTAATATAAAAATGCGAAGGGGAGGAATAAATATGCAGGAAAGATATGTTATTACGATCACGAGACAGTTTGGCAGCTTAGGACGTCCCATTGCCAGGGAAATGGCAAAGATGCTTGATATCGATTATTATGACAGAGACATTGTGGAAATGGCGGCAAAAGAGATGCAGCAGCCGGTATCCGTTGTCAGTGATATTGAGGAGAGCGGGAACAGTCTTTTATCTAAGATGCGTTTTCCACTTGGTACCGGAGAGCGCAGCATGCAGGACCGGTTATTTCAGATCCAGCAAAAAATAATTACGGATATTGTTGACAGAGAATCGTGTATTATTGTTGGACGATGTTCGGATTATATTCTGCGGAATTATAAGAACTGTATTAATGTGTATATTTATGCTCCGTTTGAGGCGAGATATCATAATTGTGTCAACAGCTTAAATATGAATCCAAAAGAAGCGAAGCGGATGATTCAGGAGGTAGACCGGGCCAGACTGCAGTATCACAAGAGATATGCAAAATATGAGCCGGAGGATATCAATTACAAAGATATTCTCATCAACAGCAGTCTGCTGGGAGTGGATGGAACCGCAGAGTATCTGGTGGATATGGTAAAAAAGAAATTTGACTGGTTGTTTTAAAATATAGTATTATAGGTATAATTGGAAAAGGAGATTATATATGAGCACAGATAAAAAGAAAAAGATTGTAAAACCAGTCACTTTGTCGGAACAGGCATACGCCATCATTAAAGATGAAATTATTACAAATCAGATCAAGCCGGGAGATCTATTGACGGAGGAGCAGTTATCAGAAAGGTTGTCCATTAGCCGTACGCCGATCCGGTCTGCTTTGAAGCAGCTTGTCATGGAGCATCTGGCGGAAGTAAATGAAAACAAGATCGTAACGGTTTCCAATGTGACAAGTCAGGATATTTCCAATGTTCTGGTGGTTCGTTGCAGTCTGGAACCTCTTGCCGTTTCTTTGCTGGAGGGAAAGATTGGAACGAAACAGATCAAGGAATTAAACAAAATCATGAAAAAATTGACGCAGGCCAAAAATCATCAGGTTTTTCTGGATGCAGAGTATGATTTCCATCTGGCGTTTGCCAGATATGCCGGCAACACTTTTTTATATGATATGATTGAAAAGATCAATATGGTCTGTAAACGTTACTTAGTTCTTTCGGGTACTTTGGATAAATATACACCAACGGCATTAGAGGAGCATCAAAGAATTGTTGATCTGTTAGAGCAAAATAAGGTTAAAGAAGCTTCCGAGGCAATGTATGAGCATGTAAAAAATGCAGGAGAAAGAATGTTACTTTCTTGATAAAATATATTGACAATCCATACAAAAGGTGTATACTGTATACAGATAACAAAGGCGCTATCACTTATGTGGTGGCGCCTTTGTTGCATTCGAAATATTTTAAAAATAGAACAGCATCAGGAAGAATGGAGGAAAGTTTTATGAAATTTACATTTCAAATTCCAACAAAAGTGTATTTTGAAAAAAACTGTATTACAAATCATTTGGAAATTTTCACATACTGCGGATCACGCGCAGCCATCGTGACGGGAAAACATTCCGCAAAGGCAAGCGGTGCATTGGATGATGTGACGAATGTTTTAAAAAATGCCGGAATTGCATATGAAGTATATGATTCGGTTGAGAACAATCCAAGTATTGAAACGGTTGAAGACATTACAGAAAAGGTAAAAGCATTTAAGGCGAATTTTATTATCGGAATCGGTGGAGGATCTCCAATCGATGCTTCCAAGGCCATTGCTGTATTGGCAGCCAATGAGATGCACGCAGCGGATCTGTTTAAGAATGATTTCACAAAGGCATTACCCATTGTGGCAATTCCCATTACCTCCGGAACGGGAAGCGAGGTAACTCCGTATAGTGTTCTTTTGAGAAAGGATATGGAAACAAAAGTCAGCTTTGGAAATTCCCTTACTTATCCTGCGTATGCTCTTCTGGATCCCGGGTATACAGTTTCCATGAATGACAAGACAACGGTAAGTACTCTGATCGATGCCTTTACTCATGTAATGGAAGGATATCTTGCAAAACGGAGTACCATTTTTAGTACAATGATGTCTTTGGAGGGAATGAAAACCTTTGCAGAATGTATTCCCGGATTAAAGAGTAAAAAATATGATTATAACTTTCGGGAGAAAGCGGCATATGTTTCTTTGATGGGAGGTCTTGTGATCGCCCAGACCGGAGTGACACTCCCTCATGGGCTTGGGTACTGTTATACTTATTTTCACCAGATTCCTCATGGCATTGCCAATGGGTTATTTGTGAGGGAATATTTAAAGCGATGTGAGACAACGGTGAAAGAAAAAGTGGATGTGGTCTTAAAACTTCTGGGAGAGAACAGCGTGGATTCTTTTGGCGACACGCTGGAGCAGCTTATTGGAAAACCGCCAAAGCTAGATCAGGAACAGATAGAGCAGTACGCAAAATTAAGTCTTCTTCAGGCAGGCAGTATCAGCAATACACCATTTGAATTATCTGAGGAAGATATTGCCCGGGTATGGGAAAAGCAAAATGATCACGCAGAATAAATAATGAGAAAGAAGGAATGAGTTATGAGCAGTATGTATGAGAGATGTATGAAGGTGATGCCTCCGGCAGCAGGAAGGTCAACAAAGTTGGGCATTGTAAGTGCAAAGGGCTGTTATCTGACAGCGGAGGATGGAAAAGAATACCTTGATTTTGCAAGTGGTGTTGCAGTGTGCAACATTGGCCATAATCACCCAAAGGTTGTGGAGGCAGCCAAAAAACAGGTGGATCAGATGATTCACGGCGGACATAATGTTGTTTATTATGAAAGCTATGTCAGACTGGCAGAGCGTCTGGTGGAACTTACCGGAGGGGATACAATGGTATATTTCAGCAACAGTGGTGCTGAGGCAAACGAAGGAGCGATCAAGCTGGCAAAGCATTACACAAAACGTCCGGCTATCATTGCATTCCGGGATTCTTTCCATGGCCGTACCTTGGGAACGGTGTCCATTACGGGTTCCAATTCCCTTTACCGGAAATATTACGAAGGCCTGATGCCGAGTGTATATTTTGCAGAATATCCATATCTGTACCGGAGTCCATATAAGGAAGAGGGATGGAAACCGTATATTGACAGGCTCGAAGAAATGTTCCATACGCTGGTGGATCCGGAGATGGTGGCTGCGATCATTATGGAACCGGTTCAGGGAGAAGGGGGATATATCGTCCCACCGAAGGAGTTTGTACAGGAGGTACGCAGAATTTGCGATAAATATGGAATTCTTCTGATCTTTGATGAGGTACAGACCGGTATGGGACGTACCGGCAAATTATACGCATATGAGCATTTCGGGGTACGCCCTGATATATGGACAAGTGCCAAGGGAATTGCATCCGGCTTTCCGTTAAGTGCGGTGATCGCCAGAAAAGAGATTATGGAAACATGGAATGCAGGTGCACATGGCGGAACATTTGGCGGAAACCCGGTTGCCTGCGCAGCAGCATTAGCCACATTGGATGTGCTGACAAAAGATGGTGCACTGGAAAATGCGGCCAAAATGGGAGAATATTTCAGAGGAAAACTGGATCAGTTAAAGGAGCAGCATGACTGCATCGGAGATGTCCGTGGACTGGGACTGATGCTTGCCATGGAAATTGTTGATGAAACGGGAGCTCCGGACAAGGCAAAGACTACGGAGATTGTGTCAAAAGCTCTGGAGGGAGGACTGATTCTTCTGACCTGCGGAACGAACAAAAACGTGGTACGTTTTATTGCTCCAACGATCGTAACAGAAAAGGAAATTGACAAGGCAATGGAGATTTTGGAGAAAATTTTATAAAAGACTTGTTTTTTGGAAGGATATACTGTATACTGAATACAATGAAAACACAGGTAACGACGGCGTTATTACTAATTAGTAATAGCGCCGTTTTTCTTTTGGAGGGACAGGTTATGAAGCTAAAAGTATTAAATCCGGATAATACCGGTTTAACAAAAGAAATGATAGCTCTTCGGGAAAAACGGATGAAACAGATCGCACGGCCGGATACACAGATTGATATGGAAGTGCAGGAAAAAACAAAAATATGTGTGGATAGTGCACTGGATGTTGCGGTGACTTCTCTGGAATTAATTGAGAAAGCGGTTCAGGCAGAAAAAGACGGATATGATGTGATCGGATTGTATTGTTCCGGTGATCCGGCAATGGATGCCATCCGGGAGGCCGTCAGCATACCGGTGATCGGAGCAGGTCAAAGCTCTCTGCAGATAGCTGTGGGACTGGGGCAGCGGTTTTCCTGGATCACTTCCGCAGACAGCGATGTGGGACCGGACCGGACGATCCGAAAATCAGGGATTGACTATAGCAGACTGGCATCGATCCGGAGTGTAAAGGTGGATATCGCCACGGTAGGCTCGCAGGATCAGGAAGCCCTGCTGGAACGGATCGCAGAATGTGGCAGGCAGTGTATGAAGGACGGTGCCCATGTATTGATCCTAGGATGTCTTGTTTTTGCAGGTATGGGACCGGAGGTATCAAAACGGCTGGGTATCCCGGTGGTGGATCCGGCTTATGCGATTGTTTCCATGGCTGAGCTTTTATACAGCACAGGTCTTACTCATTCCAAAAGAACATGGCCGTCACCCGGACGTCAGACCAGAAGCTGGCAGGGGGGAGAATTTTTCTTTTAGTATACGTTTCACAACAGAGAATGGTTTTATCCTATCAGGATATTGCTATAAAAAACATATGAAAGAGAGGACAACATTATGAGAAAATTAAAAGGGTTTGTAGCACTCACTTTAGTAATGTCATTAATGGCAGCTAGTCTTACCGGCTGTGGAGGAAGCTCCGGTAAAAAAGACACAGCTGCCGCAACAGATTCCAACCCGTTAAAGGGAAAGAAGCTGGTAATGGCGGTCAATGCAGAATATGCACCATTTGAAAGTAAAAATGAAAGTGGAACCATTGAGGGCTTCGATGTGGATCTAAATCAGGCGCTGGCAGATAAACTGGGATATACCTTTGAACTGGACGATATGGATTTTACCGGTTTGATCGGTTCCATTACATCCAAGAGATGTGACTATATCATTTCCGCTCTTTCCAGCAACGAAAAAAGAAAGAAAGTGGTAGATTTTTCACAGGGCTATTATACACCGGTAACGGTTATTCTTTGTCCAAAGGACAGCGGTATTGAATCTTCTGCTGATCTGAAGGGCAAGAAGATTGGTGTTACTCTCGGAACAGAGTTTGAAAGCTTTTCAAAGACGATTAAGGGAGCAAAGACCATTACATATGAGAGCATTGCCACTTCGATCCCGCTGATCGGTACCTCTGAACTGGATGCCTGCATTATGGACAGCTCCAATGCTTTTGAGTATTGCAACAAATATGACAATCTGACTTACAAGGTAGTTCCGATGAATGAGATCAAAGGTGTTCTCGATAACCCATATTGTATCGTTCTTCCAAAGAATTCGGAATATGTAGATATCTTTAACAAGGCATTGGATGAACTGGAGGCAGATGGAATTATGGAGAAACTGCAGACAAAGTGGTTTGGTAAAGAATACACCGACGCATTAAAGGTAGCAGAAGAATAAAAAGAGAAACCCAAAGAAGGAGTGAGGCAGTATGACATTTCAATTTAATACCGTATTCGAATATTGGCCAATGTATCTAGAAGGACTTCGTACAACAATTTATGTGACGCTGGGGTCTCTGATTTTCAGTCTGATCTTATCCATTCCATTGGCAATGATTAAAATTACAAAAAATAAGATCCTGAATTTTATTGGCTTTTTGTATACAGATATTTTCAGAGCCCTTCCTTCTTTGGTTCAGATTTATCTGGTATACTTTGCGGCACCGCAGTTATTTGGTATTACTTTTACCGCAATGACATCCGCTTTTATTACCCTGTCCATGAATGCAGCAGCATATATTTCGGAAGCGCTGCGAGGCGGTATTCTGAGTGTGGATATCGGTCAGAGAGAAGCAGCCAAAGCACTTGGTATCAGTCAGGTGGATACGCTGAAAGACATCGTACTTCCGCAGGCGTTGAAGGCAGTTTTTCCTTCGATGATCAATGAGACGATCGGACTGTTGAAGGGGACTTCCCTGGTATCTATTATTGGTGTGGTGGATCTGATGAGAGCTTCCAGACAGGTTATGGCGGATTCTTATTTATCTTTTGAACCGTTAATGGTTGCGGCAGTCATTTATTATATTCTGGTTAAATCAATGAGTATGATTGGAAACAGACTGGAAAAACGGATCCGCGTCAGTGAAATTCGATAAATAATAAAATGAAATGTCGGCGTAACTGTAGTTTACGCCGATGTTTTCACGATTTATGTAATGGATGGTCAGTGATCCATCAAAAAGGAAAAGGATCCCCGAATTTTGAGGTGATCCGGAAAGGTTTGGTGATGAATATGGCAGAAAATATTTGGCCGGAGGGAAAAAAATGTGCTTTTTGCCTGGGCTTTGATATGGACTCCAATCTGATCTGGTTTAATAAGATCAAAGATATGGAAAATGGTATGCAGTTTATTAAGGGACCTTCGGTGGGAGAGTATGGACCGAAACGAGGCGTGGATCGCATTATGAATCTGCTGGAAAAATATGGTGTGAAAGCCACATTTTTTATTCCGGCAGTTAATATGGAACGAAATGTTCCTCTGGTGGAACGTATTTTGGATAATGGACACGAAATCGCCCATCACGGTCTTTACCATGAACCGTCTTATGGCGATACGGTGGAGGAACAGCTGGAGATCATAGATAAAAGCCAGGAGATCTTTAAACGGATTATCGGAAAACCGGCAGTAGGATTTCGGTGTACCGGGGGACTTTGCGAGGAAGCGGAGGAAGTTCTTTATAATGATCCCAATACATTGTACACCTGTCAGGGAGAGAGCAGCGAACTGCCGGTGTTTATGGAGGTGAAGGGCAAAAAGACCCATACGGTCCGGATTTCCTGCAGACAGGAGGTGGATGATTATATTCAGATGGTTTATAATGCGTATCCGCCAATTCCGGCGGGACTGCCCCGTATATCCGCTTATGAAGATGTTTTGTCGAATTTTAAGGATGAGGTGGATGGCACCCTGCGTTTTGGAGGTGTACTATCAACGGCATTTCATCCGCAGGTGTCAGGAAGTCCCGGAAAGTCCAAGATACTGGATCAGTTGTTAGCGTATATCACATCAAAGCCGGAAATATGGTGTACCAGTTGTGAAGAAGTTGCTTCTTATTGGCAGAAAAAGGGAGGTGCAGCCAATGTATAGAGAGGAGTTTCAATGGCCGGAGGGAAAGAAAAATGCCGTGATGATCAGTTTGACTCTGGATGCGGAATATTTTGGGATTGCCCAGTATCCGGAGGATAAAAATGCGGTGGCAGGTTTTAAAACCATGGCAGAATTTGGTGTCAAAAAAGGATTGGACAGAGTGCTTTCCGTATTGGATACCTATCATGTGAAGGCAACGGTTTTTGTTCCGGGAAAGGTGGCAGAGGAGTATCCGGATGCCATGAAAAAGATTGTGGAGCATGGTCACGAGATTGGGGTACACGGGTATGAGCATGAAAACTTTGCACTGCTTCCAGAAGAAAAACAAAAAGAAGCTATGAAGAAGAGTGTGGAGGCTTTAAAGGAAGTTTGCGGTGTGACACCGGTTGGCTTCCGGGCACCGGAGGGAGAACTGACGCGGCGTACGCTGGAAATCGCAAAGGAAGCCGGGATTGTTTATTCCAGTACGTTGGGAAATGATGACAGACCATACTATAATGTCCTGAACGATCAGGGAACCTCCATACTGGAAATACCATTCCACTGGGCATTATTTGATGCACCGTATTTTGCATTTCATTTCTGGCCGCCGGTACCGTATGGTCAGGGGCGTATCTCCAGCTTTAAAAAGGTTCTGACCAACTGGAAATGGGAATATGATGTATTTCGTGAGGAGGGGCTGTGCTATGTGCTTCAGTTGAATCCTATGACCATTGGAGATCCGGGAAAAATTTATATGCTGGAAGAGCTTCTGACATATATTCAGAAGGACCGGGATGTATGGTTTGCTACCGGAAAAGAAATTTACGATTACTGTGAAGCTGTTGGATAAATTCAGGATCAGAAAAGAAAAGTCTGGATAAAAATTGTTTGCATGAGAAAATCGCTTAGATCAAAATCTAAGCGATTTTCTTTTGAGGAATGTATATTCAATCTATAGGAAATTGTCAATGGTTTTCAGGATCAGCTTTGGAAGTACACCGAAAGTATACGGCTTATATAAGCGTTCAGTCCATTTATGGGCGTCTTTTCCGTAGCATCCGTAATTCAGAGCAGGAATATTTAATTCCTGTATTTTATCAACCGGCAATGGATAAAGTGCATTCATATCCGGGAAATTCCGGATCAGCAGATCAACAGATGCAGCATCATCATCAATCTTTAAATAACTGCTGTCACTTAAACTTGGGAAGAACTGCAGTATCTTGTAAGGAAGCTGTTCTTCCTCACTGAAGTTATGGACGATATCTGCAATTCGGTCGTAGAGCTCCTTTTCCTCCGGTATCTCTGCTTTTAAAGTGTTATGAGGACAATACGGTGCAGAGAAGAACAACACGATAGTCGGTGTTGTTATCTGGGCTAGAGGTAGAAGTGTTTCCACCAGATGGAGTGGAATCTCTCGTTTGTCCACCCCTTCCGAGAGTTCTCTGGCCGTTTTTTCGGACAGGAATCCATCAAGGTCGCCCTTATAGATTTCTTTTACACGTTGATAAAGTTCATCGTAGGAAAGAACAGCGCATGGATAACTGTATGGCTGATATTCCTGATGATTGATCCGGCAGAATTCCTTATATTGTGAATTGATCCGTGTCATCATATGCTCCAGTGCTGTCCGGGCGTATGCTTTTAGTTCTGTCATAATGGTATCCATGGATTTGTTGTGGACAAAGTAATTGAAATAAACATATGCCGACTGTGCTGTCTGCACATTATAGAAATCCTTCAGATCCTTCATATACAGGACTGAGGGAGGCAGAGTATATTCTTCGTGATACCCGTCACAGGACTCGTGGTTCAGGTTGATCAGCCGGACCAGCTCGGCGGCTGTATTGGCAGCATCAAATCCCTCAAAGCACTGTCCGACATGAGTTTCCTTTCCGTAAATATAAAAGCAGGGAAGAAGTTTTCCAACAGTTCCCGTGTAGATATACTGATGGGGATCGCCCTCATAAAGGGGGCAGGTATAATCATTATTGATTGCAAACTTGTATCGTAAGCCATATTTTTTCTGAAGGGCAAGCAGATGATCCAGCCCTTCAATAATTCCGGTATGCTGATTTTCTTCTACGGGATTAAAGGACACCAGAATATTTCCTTTTAACTTGTCCGGATTTTGGGACAGGTATTTGATCAATACCATAAATACGGCATCTCCGCTTTTCATATCACAGCTTCCGCGGCCTACCAGATAATCCCCTGTTTCAATATCCTTTCTCAACACCTCAGGGATATCATTGCTTGCAAGCATAGCATCCAGCAGCTTGTCACAGTCAAAGGCATACTCCTTAAAATGACCAAAATCTTCTACTCCGACAGTATCGATGTGTCCGTGAAACAGGATCGTATCTTTATAGTCGCCTGCAGTACCACGGAGCAGAGCAAACACATTTTTTCTCTGAAGCGGGTCATTTTTCAGAGGAATGGTGCAAAGATACTCCGGGTGTTCCTGAAAATAAGGAAGGTTCTTAAAATATCCATAGATAAACTCGGCAATTTTTGCTTCTCCTTCCGGCTCGCTGTTGACACTGGAAATGGACACCAGTTGTTTTGTTAATGTTTCCATTTCGTTATACATAAATATCACCTCATCTTTCTGGAAATATGTTCAAGTTTTTATTTTTATAACATTTTAGACAGGAATTTCTTTGCACGATCAGACTTTGGATGGTTAAAGAATTCCTCGGGAGGAGCATCCTCCACGATCACGCTTTCATCCATAAAGATAATACGATCTGCCACTTCTTTGGCAAATCCCATTTCGTGGGTGACAAGGATCATAGTGATACCTGTTTTGGCAAGCTCCTTGATTACATCAAGCACCTCAGACACCATTTCCGGATCAAGGGCAGAGGTTGGTTCGTCGAACAGGATTACCTCCGGATCCATGGCAAGGGCACGGGCAATCGCAACACGCTGTTTCTGTCCACCGGATAAGGTGATGGGATAAACATCTGCCTTGTCATCCAGACCGACGCGGTTCAGAAGCTCATGTGCCCGCGCAATAGCATCCGCTTTTGGTATTTTTTTCGTTTTCATTGGGGCATAGATCATATTTTTCATAATGGTCATATGTTCAAATAAGTTGAAATGCTGGAAAACCATGCCGACTTTCTGCCGAACTTCCCGGATCGGGGCGCCCTTGGCGGTAATTTCTGTGCCGCATACTGTGATGGAACCGGAGGTTGGTGTTTCCAGCAGATTCATACATCGAAGCATGGTAGATTTTCCTGAACCAGAGGGACCGATAATAACAAGAACTTCTCCCTTTTGAACATCAAGAGAAATATCTTTTAAAACCTCCAGGTCTCCAAAGGATTTATAAAGGTGTTCCATATGTATCATATTTTCTTTTTCCATAGTATCCATCCTTTCTTTATTAGAAACATTAGAAACTGGTAATTTCCAAAACATATTTTTTGGAAATAAAAAAGACGTTCTTTGAAAAATGTGTTTCAAAAAACGCCTTTGTTTTACGATACTCTGTATACAGTATACTATCGGAATTGCCTGATGTCAATAAAAGAAAGTGAAAAAAAGTTAAAAAATATAGTTGACATACCGGGAAAAGGGTCGTATACTGTATACAAGCAAAACGAAGGCGTTGAGTGATCATAAACTCGACGCCTTTATTTTTTGGAAATTTTATTATTTCCGATGGCTTGATTCATTATTACGATAGTTATATTTAGAAAGAAAGGGGTCTTTATTATGTCATCATTATCTCAGGACGCTTACCACAAAGTATTGAAATTATTTCCACCTTCACCATCACCTGCTTTTGAGGAGCCGGATCAGTTAGTGAAACACTGGGGAAAGGCATGGGGAGTAAACAGTGAAATCGGAAAGCTTCGTATGATACTGCTTCATAAACCGGGAGTGGAAATGAAATGTATTAAAAAGGAACTTTGGAATGATGAAGTAGGAGCAATCATTGCACCGGACAGATCCTGGTATTGGAGAAATAAAGAGGAGCCGGATCTGGATAAAATGATCGAGGAGCACGAGGCATTTGCCAAAGTGCTGCGGGACAATGGAGCAGAGGTTGTTTATCTGGATGGAATTGATCCGGACAGACCAAAGGCTGTCAATTGCCGTGATGTGGGAACAGCGATTCCGGGAGGCTTTGTTGTAGGAAGATTTGCCCCGTTGATGAGACGTGGTGAGGAGCAGAGAGCTTCTATGTCTGTTGCAAAGCTTGGAATGCCGATCATTCGTACGATCACAGGTACCGGTACTTTTGAGGGCGGCAATTTTATGTTTATTGATGATAAGCATGCAGCCGTTGGTTATTCCCAGAGAACAAATGAGGAGGGAATCCGTCAGTTACGGGAGGTTTTAAACGGTATGGGAATTGAGCTTCTGGTCATTCCGTTAACCGGTTTCCGTCTTCACATTGATGGATGCTTTATGATCGTGGATCATCACAAGGCAATCTATCAGCCGGAAAATGTACCGTATTTTATTTTGGAAAAATTAAAATCACTGGGCTTTGAAATGATCCAGATCGACCGGAGAGATACCGCTAATCCGATCAACTGTGTTCCTTTGGAACCAGGCAAGGTTATTATGATGGAGGGAACCGATTATACAGCAGATATTCTTGCCAAGAAGGGCATTGAAGTGATTCAGGTAGAGTACAGTGAGATCCAGAAGAATGGTGGTGGACTGCATTGCTCCAGTCTTCCTCTGATCCGTGATTTTATTACGTATTAATTGGAAAGGCACAGGTTATGATTATGTTAGCAGATATGATTAATGATTATGTAAAAGACAGCCCGGCTTACCGGGTAGGAATTACGATGGATGATGTGCGGGAGGATTATGTGCTGGCTGACTTCCGCGATGACATCTGTAAAATGAATGAGAATGAAAATCTGCTGGGAGTATCTCCGAAGGCAGTAAAAGCAATGCAGGAGACGGCGGTTTTATGCAATTATTATCCAGAAGGAACCGGAAAAGCACTCCGGAGAAAACTTGCCGAAAGGTATGGCTTGTCAGAATATCACTATATGATCACGGAAGGAGCCAGTGTTGCGATCAATGTGATCGGAGAAGTGTTTATCCGGGAGGGGGATGAGGTACTGATCCCGGCACAATCGTATGGTGCCTACGGAAACACGGCAAAACGGTTTAAGGGAACGCCGGTTTATGTTCCTATGAGGGGTGATAAGGGGATTGATCTGGATGCTGTTCTGGATGCCATTACGCCGAAAACGAAACTGATCTTTATCTGCAATCCCAACAATCCAACCGGTATGGCGTTAAATGATGAGGAGCTTCTGGATTTTATCCGGAAGGTTCCTGATCATGTAATGGTTGTAGTAGATGAGGCATATTTCCAGTTTATCCGCAGGGAAGATTATAAAACAGCTTTGGACGCTATTACAGAGGAAAACTGCCGGGTAATGGTTATTCGTACTTTTTCGAAGGTTTACGGAATGGCAGGAGCCCGTGTGGGGTATGTGGTTTCCAGTCTGGAGGTTATCCGCTATCTGAGCCGTATGGTCAATTATTTTTGTACCAATAAGCTTGCACTTGCCGGAGCGCTGGCGGCTCTGGATGATAAAGAATTTGAAGAATTAACTTTAAGTACCGTTCGCGAGGAACGTATTTATCTGACGCAGGAACTGGAAAAGATGGGATATTATGTCTGTCCATCAGATACCAATTTTATTTTTGTGGATTTACAGACGGATTCTATGAAGCTTTGCGAAAAAATGCAGCAGTTTGGAATTATTCTTCGTGGAGATTACGACTATACTCGTATTTCCATCGGCACAAGAAAACAGAATCAGCGGGTCATTGAAAAATTAAAGGAAGTCCTTGGAAAGTAGGGCAGGAGGAGGCAGATATGAAAATCTTATTTTGCGATTATCAGATTCCGGTTCCTCATACCTATGAAAAGAAATTGATAGAAAAAGAAATTCCCGGAGCTGTTTTTGAAGAATATGTATATGAGGGCGATGAAAAGGAGCTGTATGACAAGGTTGCGGATGCAGATGCGATCATGACCTGCTTCCTGAAAATTGACCGTGTGCTGTTAGAGCATGCTCCAAAACTGAAAATGATTAGTGTGGATGCTACGGGATATGGTGATGTGGATGTAGATGCAGCAAAGGAAAAAGGAATCTGTGTTGCGACCCTCGGAGATTATTGTACGGATGAGGTGGCAAATCATACCATGGCACTGATCCTGGCGCTGGTCAAGCAGCTGAAACCATATGATGAACTGATTCAGGAGAAGCAGGTGTATCGTTTCCGTGAGCTGGAGGCACCGGTGAAGATTTCCCGACAGAAACTTGCGATTGTAGGTTATGGAAGGATTGGCAGGGCTGTTGCAAAACGGGCGGCCGTTTTTGGGTTTGAGATTCTGGCGGTAACCCGTCATCCGGAGCAGTATGGAAAGAAAGAGAACGGAGCGACCTATGTATCCGTGGAAGAGGCATTAAAGGAAGCGGATATCGTTTCGAATCATATGAACCAGACACCGGAAAATGAGGACTATTTTGACTGGGATAAATTTTGTCAGATGAAAAAAACAGCATATTTTGTGAATGTGGGACGTGGGGCCTGTGTTTCTGAAACAGCACTTGCCAGAGCACTGGATGAAGGAGAGATTGCCGGAGCTGGATTAGATGTTCTGAAGGGGACGCAGCCGGATCTGGAAAAGACCAATTTATGTCATCGTCCGAATGTGATCCTGACACCCCACTCTGCTTTTTATTCAAAGGAAGTGATGGAGTTTCTCGCAGAAACTCCGGCACGAAATGTAATATATTATTTTGGTGGTCAGAAGAATAAAATTTCCAATATTATCTGCTGACAAAAGGAGAGAGGAAAAGAAGTATGAAGGAGAGAAAAGCCTCAGTGGATCTGCTGCTGCAGGGCTCTCCGTTTCGTGGAATTTTACTTTTTGCCATGCCGATCATCGCAGGAAATATTTTTCAACAGATGTACAGTATCATGGATTCCGTAATCGTTGGAAATTTTGTTGGAAAAGAAGCACTTGCGGCGATTGGATCAGGTACGACCATTATCAATCTGCTGATAGAAATATTTATTGGCATGGCAACCGGTGTCAGTGCCGTTGTGGCAAAATATTATGGCGCACGAAATGGTGAAAGACTGCAGAAAACGGTTCATACTGCTGTCGCATTCAGCATTCTTGCAGGAGTTTTTCTGATTATTTTCGGAATTGTTATAACGCCACATATTTTGAAATGGATGAATACGCCACAGGAGATGATACCGTCAGCTCTAAAATATTTACAGACATATTTTTGTGGTTCTCTGTTTCTGGTTTTTTATAATACAGGAACAGGAATTCTCCGGGGGATCGGAGATTCCAGGAGGCCGCTTTATATTTTAATATTGAGCAGTATCAGTAATATCCTGCTGGATCTTCTGTTTGTTTGTGTATTTCGGACAGGAATTGCCGGCGCTGCCTGGGCCACGGTAATCTCGCAGGGGATCAGTGCGTTCATTGTTTTATATGTATTGTGTCGTGATACGGGGATGCATCAGTTAAAACTGGGACAGATCCGGCTGGAAAAAAGAACCATGGGGGAAATTGCAAAAATGGGAATTCCCATCGGGATTCAAAGCGGACTGATTGCATTTTCCAATGTCGTTGTACAGACGAATATCAATTATTTTGGTGTGGATGCGGTGTCAGGCTGCAGTGCCTTTCTGAAGATTGACGGAATTCTGGTACTTCCGCTGGTAAGCTTTGGACTGGCAGCAATGACCTATACCAGCCAGAATCTGGGTGCGGGAAATATCAGCAGGGTTCTGCTGGGAAAACGTGCGACAATGATCATCTGTATGTGTTATATTATTCCGGCATCCGTCTTTGTGTGGATCTTTGGAGCACCATTGATCGGTCTGTTTTCCCATGATAAAGCAGTGATCGCCTGCGGAAAGACTATGGTGCAGGTGATGACACCGGGCTACTGGATGCTGGGAGTGGCTCATGTGTATGCGGGGATTTTCCGCGGATGCGGCAAGTCATTTCAGACGATGCTGCTTATGCTGTTCAATCTGGTGGCCGTGCGCTTTTTATATCTTGGCGTGGCAGTAAAAATACATCATACGCTGGCAGTGGTGTTAAGCTCTTATACGGTTTCCTGGGTGACGGTCATGGTGTCTGCAATACTTATGTCCAAATTTATAGAAAAAAAAGATAATATATGGAATCCGGTTGATAACAGAAAGGAGCAGTGAGTCTATGGATAAAAAAACAAGCCTTTTTTTGGAGAGAAGAAGTATCCGGAAATATAAGCCGGAAAAGGTAAAAAAAGAAGATCTGGATGCAGTGCTGGAAGCAGGAATATATGCGCCCTCCGGGGAAAATCATCAGGACACCATATCCATTGTGATCCGGGATCCCGATCTGATCCGCAAATTATCTGCGATCAATGCGTCCTATGAGAGTAATCCTGACAGAGATGCTTTTTATGGTGCTCCGGTTCTGGTTCTGGTTATGGCAGACAGCCGGGTGGATACCTGGGTGGAGGATGGTTCTCTTGTCATCGGAAACATGTTAAATGCCGCTTATGCACAGGGGCTTGGCTCCTGTTGGATCCACTGGGCGAGACAGGAGATGGAGACTCCTTTTGGGAGGGAGCTTTGTAAAAAATGGAATATTCCGGAGGGATACCGGGGGGTTGGTTTTTGTATTTTGGGATATTCTGATGAGAGAGAGCGGCCGGCACCACGGCGGAAACCCGGTCGAATCCTTTATGTGGATTGACTTTTTGTATCAAATATCAAAATAATGTTACTTTTTAGCTTAATAATTGTAGACGGAATAAAAATATAAAGATATAATGTTATCATACAGTACAGCAGTGGTCGGTTTGTATATGGGGTCTCATCTGTTGTACACAGGTAGATTTTATTTATTTTGAAAGGAGTTTACAACATGAAAGTAGCAGACGGATTTTGGTTGAACAAAAAGGGTTATGATGTAAGATATGCATCTCAGGCATATCAGGTGACAACAACAGAGAATTCTATCAAGGTAATTGCCACACCTTACACAGTAATGAACAGAGGTATGACACTGGGCGGACCAAACCTTGAGATTACATATTCTTCTACATCAGAGAATATCATTAAGGTTCATATCGTACATTACAAGGGCGGTCTTGATAATATTCCACAGTTTGAGCTGAATGAGGATACCGGTTATGTACCACAGATCACACGGACCGAGGATAAGGCGGAGCTTGTTTCCGGAGACACAAAGGTAGTGATCAAGATCGGTGATGACTGGGATGTACAGTTCTATCATAAGGATAAGCATCTGACAGGTGGTGCATGGCGTTCTACTTCTATTATTAACGAGAGCCAGTTCATAGCAAATGCGCGTATGGAGATGCAGGAGGACGATGAGTTCTTCAATTATCCACAGGATCCACACCGTACATACATCAGAGAGCAGCTCAAGACTGACATCGGTGAGTGCATCTATGGTTTCGGTGAGAAGTTCACTCCATTTGTAAAGAATGGACAGGTTGTTGAGACATGGAACTGTGATGGTGGTACATGTTCTGACCAGAGCTACAAGAATATCCCATTCTATATTTCTTCTAAGGGATACGGTGTATTTGTAAACAGCTCTGATAAGGTTTCCTTCGAGGTAAACTCAGACACAGTTTCCAAGGTAACATTTACACAGCCGGGCGAGGAGCTTGAGTATTTCGTGATCGGTGGTAACAATCTGGAGGAAGTTCTGGAGAACTATACCACACTGACTGGTAAGCCATCTCTTCCGCCGGCATATACATTTGGTCTGTGGCTGTCTACTTCCTTCACCACAAGCTATGACGAGGATACCGTTATGAGCTTCATTGATGGTATGAGAGACAGAAAGATCCCGCTGCAGGTATTCCATTTCGACTGCTTCTGGATGAAGGAGTATGAGTGGTGTAACTTCGAGTGGGATAAGGATATGTTCTCGGATCCGAAAGGTCTTCTCAAGAGACTTCACGAGGACAAGGGACTTGAGGTCTGCGTATGGATCAACTCCTACATCTCACAGCAGTCTAAGCTGTTCGATATCGGTAAGGAGAAGGGATACTTCATCAAGAATCTGGATGGAAGCGTATTCCAGTCAGATATGTGGCAGCCGGGTATGGCAATCGTTGACTTTACCAATCCAGAGGCTTGCGACTGGTTCAAGGGTATGCTCAAGGAGCTCTTCAAGATGGGCGTAAACAACATCAAGACAGACTTCGGTGAGAGAATCCCAACCAAGTGTAAGTATTATAATGGTATGGACCCGATCAAGATGCACAACTACTACACATACCTTTACAACAAGGTTGTATTCGAGGCACTTGAAGAGTACTTCGGTAAGGATAAGGCTTGTCTGTTTGCACGTAGTGCTACTGTTGGTGGTCAGAAGTTCCCTGTACACTGGGGCGGTGACTGCTACGCCGAGTATTCTGCTATGGCAGAGACACTTCGTGGCGGACTTTCCCTCTGCTCCTCCGGTTTCGGCTTCTTCTCCCATGATATGGGTGGATTCGAGGCAACTGCACCGGCTGACGTATACAAGAGATGGTGTGCATTCGGTCTTCTTTCTACACACAGCCGTCTCCATGGTTCAGGCACTTACCGTGTGCCTTGGGTTTATGACAAGGACGGCGATACAGAAGCATGTGATGTGCTTCGTCACTACACTGTATTAAAGGGACGTCTGATGCCTTATCTGTGGGCTCAGGCCAATAAGACACATCAGGTTGGTGTACCAATGATGCGTTCTATGGTTATCGCGTTTACAGACGATACCGCCTGCAAGTATCTGGATCAGCAGTATATGCTGGGTGATAACCTGTGTATCGTGCCGGTTATGAATGAGGAAGGAAAGGCTGAGTTCTATGTACCTGATTGCGGCACCTGGACAGATATCCAGTCCAGTGAGAAGTATGAGGGTGGCAGATATTACACAAGACAGTGTGATTACTTCCAGACTCCGATCCTGGCTCGTCCAAACAGCATTGTTACTTACGGTAACTTCGATGCAGAGGACAAGATGACGGTTCTTTATGATTATCTGCAGGATGCAGAGGCAGTGATCTATGGTCTTGAGGATGGTAAGAGCGCATCTGCAGTGATCTATGACAGTGAGTCTAACAAACTTACAGAGATCAAGGCAGTCAGAAACGGCAATGTGATTGATGTTACATATGACGCAAGCGACAGAAGCTTCAAGATCACAGCAGAAGGTAAGACAGTGGATGCTGCTGCCGGAAGCACAAGCGTGCAGATTACTCTGTAAGAGTGGATTTAAGAATTTATGATATAATTTAAGAAAGCCCCGCGGCGTTTGTCCGCAGGGCTTCTTGAATTATTTAGGAGTGGAGTTGAATGAAAATAAAATATGTTAAAAGATTTCTGTGTATTTTACTTGTTATATGGATATTACTCAAACTCCCAGTCGGAAGATAAGGTGGGAATTAATTTATTATATGTCTGGGAAGAAGAAAAACTTAATACGGATCATGAAGTTTATGAAATAGGCGATAGCGTGTAATGATAGTTTCCAACCGATATGGTAAAAGAATCCTCCCGTTGAGCGGCAAAATAAAAGAGAAAGTTTCGCTGTAAAAGAACATGTTATTGAATAAAAACCGTCAATAGCAGTCTTGTCATAGAGATTGAAAAATGTTAGTGTAGGTTATGTTAAAAACTGTCTGTTGACAAAAGGGGACTTTTTAGAGAAAATAGGCAGTGTAATACTACAAGTGAAATGAGACAACGTTAAGGAGGAAAAGACGAAATGGTAAATTTTAAAGAATGGGACGGATTTGAAGGACGTCTCTGGAAAGAAGAAATCAATGTCCGTGATTTTATCCAGAATAACTATACTCCATATGATGGAGATGAGTCATTCCTGGAGGGACCAACCGAAGCAACCGATAAGCTTTGGGGCAAGCTGCAGGAGCTGCAGAAGGAGGAACGTGCAAAGGGCGGTGTCCTTGATATGGACACGGATATTGTATCGTCTCTGACCTCCCACGGACCAGGATATATCAGCGAGGATTTAAAGGATCTGGAGCAGATTGTTGGTCTCCAGACAGATAAGCCGTTAAAGCGTGCATTCATGCCTTACGGTGGTATCAAGATGGCAGAGGAGTCTCTGAAGATGTATGGCTATGAGCCAAATCCGGAGCTTCATAAGATCTTCACCCAGTACCATAAGACACATAACCAGGGTGTATTTGATGCTTATACACCGGAGATGAGAGCAGTCCGCAAGAACAAGATCATCACAGGTCTTCCGGATACATACGGACGTGGACGTATCGTAGGTGATTATCGTCGAGTTGCTCTTTACGGTATCGATCATCTGATCGCAGAGAAGGAAGCGGATAAGGCAGTCTGCGGAAGCGGAAGCATGAAAGGTGAAGTGATCCGTCTTCGTGAGGAGCTGCAGGAGCAGATCAATTCCCTCAGGGGAATGAAGGAGATGGCAGCCATTTACGGTTACGATATCTCTGAGCCGGCAAAGAATGCAAAAGAAGCTGTTCAGTGGACTTACTTCGGTTATCTTGCTGCTATTAAGACACAGAACGGTGCTGCAATGAGTATCGGCCGTGTCTGCACATTCCTTGACATTTATATTGAGAGAGATTTAAAGAACGGCACACTGACAGAGAAAGAGGCACAGGAGCTCATCGATCACATGACCATGAAGTTCCGTATGGTCAAGTTTGCACGTATTAAGTCTTACAACGAGCTTTTCTCCGGAGATCCGGTATGGGCTACCATCGATCTTGCAGGTATCGGTGTAGACGGTCGTCATATGGTGACAAAGACAGATTATCGTGTTCTTCATACCCTGGAGAATATGGGACCTGCTCCGGAGCCAAACATCACGGTACTTTACTCCTCCGATCTTCCGGAGAACTTCAAGAGATATGCAGCAAACATCTCCATCAAGACCAGCTCTGTCCAGTATGAGAATGATGATGTCATGAAGCCTGTATGGGGTGATGATTATGCAATCTGCTGTTGTGTATCTGCAACACAGACTGGTAAGGAGATGCAGTTCTTCGGAGCCAGAGCAAACCTTGCAAAATGTCTCCTCTATGCGATCAACGGTGGTGTTGATGAGAAGAATAAAGTACAGGTTGGACCAAAGTATCAGCCAATTACTTCTGAGTACCTTGATTATGATGAGGTTATGGAGAAGTATGATGCAATGATGGACTGGCTTGCAGATATCTATGTAAATACACTGAACCTGATCCAGTATATGCATGATAAATATTACTATGAGGCAGCCCAGATGGCACTGATCGATACGGATGTACGCCGTACCTTCGCTACAGGTATTGCAGGCTTCTCTCATGTAATTGATTCCCTGAGTGCGATCAAGTACGCAAAGGTTAAGGTGATCCGTGATGAGAACGGACTTGCTGTGGATTATGAGACAGAGGGTGATTTTCCTAAATATGGTAATGATGATGACCGTGCCGATGAGATCGGTGTATGGCTTCTCCGTACCTTCCTTGAGAAGATCAAGAAGCATCATACCTATCGTCGTTCTGAGCCGACTACATCTATCCTTACGATCACATCGAACGTGGTTTATGGTAAGGCAACCGGCTCTATGCCAAACGGCAGAAAAGCAGGACAGCCACTTTCACCGGGAGCAAACCCAAGCTACGGTGCAGAGCAGAATGGTCTGCTGGCATCCCTTAACTCTGTTGCCAAGATTCCTTATGAGTGGGCTCTGGACGGTATTTCCAATACACAGACCATCAATCCGGATGCACTTGGTCATGAGGAAGAGGAGCGCAAGACAAATCTGGTACAGGTTATGGACGGTTACTTTGATCAGGGAGCACATCACCTTAATGTCAATGTATTTGGCAAGGAGAAGCTCATCGATGCAATGGAGCATCCGGAGAAAGAGGAGTATGCTAACTTTACGATCCGTGTATCCGGTTACGCCGTTAAGTTTATTGATCTGACTAAGGAGCAGCAGATGGATGTTATTTCCAGAACCTGCCATGCACAGATGTAGTCAGAAATTTTAGAAACAGACGAAAGCAGCAGGGAAAAGCGAATCCCTTGTTTTCGTGAGAATAAATGCATACAAACCTTGCGTTTTGGTGTACAATAAAACCGAGACGCAAGGTTTGTGCTGTATAAAAGAGAAAAGAGAGGCAGACAGAGAGCAGCCGGCTGCTGAGAAATGCAGTGGGTGTCAGTAGTGATCTGTTTGCAGGAAAAGGAGAGAGAACATGGGACAGGTAAAGGGACGGATTCATTCCGTGGAGACTTTTGGTCTGGTGGACGGACCGGGAGTGCGGTATGTGGTGTTTCTGCAGGGCTGCCGCATGCGGTGCAAATACTGCCACAATCCGGAGACCTGGAAGCTGGATGAAGGAGAGGAAAAGACAGCTCAGGAAGTATTTGCAAAGGCATATCGTTACAAAAGCTATTGGAAGGACAACGGCGGCCTGACCGTCAGTGGCGGAGAGCCGTTACTGCAGATCGATTTTTTGACAGAGCTTTTTACGCTGGCAAAGGAGAAGGGCATCCACACCACACTGGACACCAGTGCCAATCCTTTTGATCCGGATTCACCGGAGTTTATGGATAAATTTGAGAAGCTTATGGAGGTTACGGATCTGGTAATGCTGGACATCAAGGAAATGGATCCGGAGAAGCATAAAGCACTGACTGGGCAGACCAATGAGAATATTCTGGCATTGGCAGACTGGCTCAGTGATCATGGCAAAGCCATGTGGATCCGTCATGTACTGGTGCCGGATCTGACAGATGATGAGGAGGGCTTACGGGCGCTCAGGGCGAAGTTGGATCAGTGGACCAGCGTGGAGCGCGTGGAGATCCTGCCGTATCATACGCTGGGGCTTTTTAAATGGGAGAATCTGGGGATTGTCTATCCACTGGAGGGGGTACGGACACCGACCCTGGAGGAAGTAGAGAAGGCAGAGAAGATTCTCGGAATACGCAAGTAACCGTAACCACGGAGAGATTGATTTTAGAACAATGTTGTCAGATTTCATAGAGAGGAAGGAAGTATAATGGTAAAGCATATTATTTTGTGGCAATTAAAGGATGAATTATCGGAAGAAGAGAAACAGACTGTTAAGGCTGGGATCAAGGAGGGACTGGAAGGTCTTGCAGGCAAGGTTCCGGGACTGACAGAGGTACATGTACAGACGCAGGGGCTGGCATCCTCCAATGCAGATGTGATGCTTGATACTACGCTTGTAGATGAGGAGGCACTGAAGGGATATGCGGTTCATCCGGAGCATGTAAAGGTAGCGGACAGCAAGGTGCGTCCTTATACCAAGACGAGAGTCTGTATGGATTTTGAGATATAATGAGTCTATGACAAGAGTGTAGAATGGAGAAATCATATGACACTTCAACAGCTTCGATATGCGATTACTGTGGCTGAGACAGGAACCATCACGGAGGCCGCAAAGAAATTATATATTTCCCAGCCGAGCCTGACCAATGCGATTCATGAGCTGGAAAAGGAAATGAATCTGGTGATTTTTCAGAGAACCAACAAGGGAATTCTGTTGTCCGGGGAGGGCGAGGAGTTTCTGGGGTATGCAAGACAGGTGTTAGAACAGGCATCGATTCTGGAGGACAAATACAAGGGAAACGGCGGTGGAAAAAAGCAGTTTTGCGTGTCCACACAGCATTATTCCTTTGCGGTCAATGCCTTTGTAGATCTGATCAAGGAGTATGGACAGGAGGAGTACGATTTCAGTCTCCGGGAGACCCAGACCTATGAGATCATCGAGGATGTGGCTCACATGAGAAGTGAGATCGGAATCTTGTTTTTGAATGATTTTAATGAGACGGTGCTTCGCAAGATCCTGAAAACAAATGATCTGGAGTTTCACGAATTATTTGTGGCAAAGCCCCATGTTTTTATCAGCAGAAAGCATCCTCTGGCGGACCGGCAGGTGATCACGAATCAGGAGCTGGAGGCATATCCGTATCTGTCCTTTGAGCAGGGCGAGCACAATTCTTTTTATTTTTCGGAGGAGATATTTTCAACTTCGGAAAGAAAGAAAAACATCAGGGTCAGAGACCGGGCTACGCTGTTTAATCTGCTGATCGGATTAAACGGGTATACCGTCTGCAGCGGTGTGATTGATAAGAAGCTCAACGGTAAGGATATCATTGCGGTGCCTCTGCAGGACGAGGGAGATATGCGGATCGGTTATATTACTCATAGGAAAGCAGTTCCCGGCAGACTGGCAGCTACATATCTGGAGGCGTTGCGGAAGTATTTGGGATAGTCGAAATGGGTTATCTATAGCATGAAACTATGGATAACCCATTTTTTATGTATTATACAAATATCTAATGGAAACGTATAATGATGTCATCATAAAGAACAAAATAAATCTGGCAGCAGAAGGAGCCTGTGTAACAATCGGGTACGGGCAGTCTGCGAAAAAAGGAGGACGAATATGAAGACATCAGTGATCGGTTATCCAAGAATCGGAAGCTTAAGAGAATTAAAATTTGCTTCGGAGGAGTATTTCCGGAAGGAGATCGGAGCGGAGGAATTACTGCAGACGGCAGCAGAACTTCGGAAGCAGCATTGGAACTCGCAGAAAAAAGCAGGGATTGATTTTATTTCCAGTAATGATTTTTCGTTTTATGATATGGTTCTGGACACAGCAGTTTTGCTGGGAATTGTGCCAAAGAGATATCAGGAGCTGAAGCTTTCCGGGCTGGATACATATTTTGCACTTGCCAGAGGATATCAGGGGGAATCCGGTGACGTGAAGGCACTTGCCATGAAGAAATGGTTTAATACCAATTATCATTATATTGTACCGGAGCTTGAGGATGACACGGAAATTTCCCTTTCCGGAACAAAACCATGGGATGAATACGAGGAAGCAAAGGCTCTGGGAATTGAGACAAAGCCGGTGATCATTGGTGCCTATACCATATTAAAGCTTACACGTTATACCGGAAAGAAAACAGCCGGTGATTTTGTGGATGACATTGTGAAGGTATATCAGGATATTGTGAAAAAATGTGAAAAAGATCAGATTGCATGGGTACAGTTTGACGAGCCGGCACTGGTACAGGATATGAGCCTGGAGGATATCACTTTATTCCATCGGATTTATGACAAGATCCTGGCAGATAAGGGAAGCTGTAAAATTTTGCTGCAGACATATTTTGGAGATGTCAGGGATGTTTATCAGGAGCTGATCCGGATGCCATTTGACGGAATCGGTCTTGATTTTCTGGAAGGCAAAGAGACCGGTCATCTGATCGGGCGATATGGATTTCCACAGGAGAAGGTGCTTTTTGCGGGACTGGTCAATGGCAAAAATATCTGGAAAAATCATTATGAAAAAACGCTGTCTGTTTTAAAAGAATTAAAGGATAAGGAAATTCAGACGGTACTCTCCACTTCATGTTCTCTGCTTCACGTTCCGTATACATTACAGTATGAGGAGAAGCTTTCCGGAGAATATAAGGCTTACTTTGCATTTGCACAGGAGAAGCTTTTGGAATTAAAAGAGCTGAGCGAACTGGCAGATCAGACATCCTGCCAGGACAACCCGGCATATCAGAAAAACCGCAGACTTTTTGCAGGAGACAGAGATTGTCAGAAGCAGGAGGTTACCGAGAGATTATCAAAGGTCACAGATCAGGATTATACCAGACTGCCAAAGCGGAGTGAACGTCAGGCTCTGCAGAAAAAGGTTCTCGGTCTGCCGGAATTCCCGACCACAACCATTGGTTCTTTTCCACAGACAAAGGATGTCAAGGCGAATCGTTCTGCATTCCGCAGGGGGGAGATTACAAGAGAAGAATATGTGGCATTTAATCAGAAGAAGATCGCGGAATGTGTCAAGTGGCAGGAGGAGATCGGACTGGATGTACTGGTGCATGGTGAGTATGAGCGAAACGACATGGTGGAATACTTTGGCGAGGCATTGGGAGGATTCCTTTTTACCGAGAAGGCATGGGTACAGTCCTATGGTACGCGTTGTGTAAAGCCGCCGATCATCTGGGGAGATGTGTACAGAGAAAAACCGATTACGGTAGAATGGTCTGTCTATGCACAGTCCCAGACGGAGAAGATTATGAAGGGAATGCTCACCGGACCTGTGACCATATTAAACTGGTCCTTCCCTAGAGAGGATATCTCTATCAAAGAATCTATTTCCCAGATTGCACTGGCCATTCGTGATGAGGTGCTTGATCTGGAAAAAAGTGGCATTAAGATGATCCAGATTGATGAGGCTGCTCTGCGTGAAAAGCTTCCGTTACGAAAATCAGACTGGTATACGGAATATCTTGATTTTGCAATCCCGGCATTCCGTCTGACCCACAGCGGGGTGAAGCCGGAGACACAGATTCATACCCATATGTGCTACAGTGAGTTTACGGATATTATCCCGGCCATTGATGACATGGATGCGGATGTGATCACCTTCGAGGCATCCCGTTCTGATCTGCAGATTTTAGATGCATTGCGGGAGAATCACTTCGAGACCGAAGTTGGACCGGGGGTTTATGATATTCACTCTCCACGAGTGCCGTCTGTGGAGGAGATGGTGCGTGCACTGGAGCGGATGCTGACCAAGATCAGCCCGGAGAAGCTCTGGGTCAATCCGGATTGTGGTCTTAAGACAAGAGGTGTGCCGGAGACCGATGCCAGTCTTCGTAATATGGTAGCGGCGGCAAAAGAAATACGACAGAAGTAGAATGACGGAAAAATCAGCAAATGAAACCATTCCTTTCCGTATGAGAGAGGGAAAGAAACAAAAGAAAGCAGGACAAAGAAATGAAAATATCAGATATCTATTCCGAAAAAAAGAGTTTATCCTTTGAAATATTTCCGCCGAAAAAGACGGAGGATCTGGAAAATATAGATGAGACACTGGCGGTTTTATGTGAATGTGATCCGGATTTTATCAGTGTGACCTTTGGAGCGGGAGGCAGCTCGAACTGTAACCGTACCATTGAACTGGCCAAAAAGATCAAAAATCAGTATCATGTAGAACCTGTCGTTCATTTGACCTGCCTTCATTATGACAAAAAAGAAATCGATGAATTTGCACGGGTTCTCACGGAGGAAGGCATCCAGAATGTGCTGGCACTCCGGGGGGACCGCAATCCCGATATTCCGGAAAAAGAGGATTTTAAACATGCTTCCGATCTGATCCGTTATCTGAAACCAAAGGAGGATTTTTGTTTTCTGGGAGCCTGTTATCCGGAATGTCATCCGGAGTCGGAAAATAAGATCCGTGAAATGAGACATCTCCGGGAAAAGGTGGATGCCGGAGCGGAGGTTTTGTTGTCCCAGTTATTCTTTGACAACGAACAGTTTTTTAAGTTTGTGGAGGACTGCCGGATCGCCGGAATCCAGGTACCGATCATTCCGGGTATTATGCCGGTGATCAATGCACGCCAGATCAAACGGATGGTAACTATGTGCGGAGCATCCTTTCCGGAACGTTTTCAGAGGATCTGGTCCTATGTCAAGATTTAGTACAAGTTAAAATGAGTTTTTCTCATTCTAACCT